>Ga0307296_10000017_pt1 | contig 64288 bp, 64 predicted proteins | sample ER_DNA_153_FD_194467 | JGI IMG/M metagenome (GOLD analysis project Ga0307296, IMG submission 194467) | Bulk soil microbial communities from the East River watershed near Crested Butte, Colorado, United States - ER_DNA_153 | ecosystem: Environmental > Terrestrial > Soil > Floodplain | place... | reverse complement strand
ATCTGTGTTCGATGACAAGCCGTTTTCCCAACCAAATAAGGAAAGTTACACCCTGGAAACTTGCACCCAACTGCTCAACTCAACCCCTGGACAACCCCTCCACAACATTCCCCCGGCTCTCTCTCTTGATCTTGAACCCCGGACCTGCTTCCGGCGGCTTCCTAGATCGGTGTCGCCCGGAGCTGGGTGTCAAGGCTGGCCGTAGGCCACCCGCAGCCACCCGCAGGGCTTGGCCTTGACGCCAGCGAGGACGACGCCACACTCCCAAAGGCCGGAAGCAGGTCCACACCAACCCAAATCCGGGACCAGGTCAAGATCAACCCCAAGCCGGCAGCAGGTCAAGATCGACCCCAAGCCGGCAGCAGGTTCAAGATCATCACGAGGGTGGCGACGCAGGTCCCGACGCTCCGAAAACCAGTTCCTCAACAACCTCAGGGCACGTTCACCATTCCACTCAGGCCGCGTGTAACAGATGCCGAGCCTCTTCAACATCGGCATGCATCTGCCGGATCAACGCCTCCCTACCCGCGTACTTCACCTGGCCGCGGAGCCTGGCGTAGAAATCGATCGCGATCTCTACGTCGTAGAGCTCGAGGTCGTCACGATCAAGTACGTACGCCTCAACCCGACGTTCAACACCATCGAAGGTCGGGTTGGTACCGACCGAGATCGCCGCGGGCCAGCGGGATGAAGGAACATCCAACCGTGTGACCCAGCCGGCGTAGACCCCATCGGCAGGCACCGCAAATCCTGGGGGCACCGGCACATTGGCCGTCGGGAAGCCTAATTCGTGACCCCTTCGGTCGCCGCGGACGACAACGCCCGAGAACCGAAAGACGTTGTCGCTGAGTTCCCGGACCCGACCAAAGTCACCCTCGGCCACCGCATGCCGGATCAGCGTCGATGAGCTCGGCTGGGTGCCGTCAGTGACGAGCGGCAGCGCTTGGACTTTGAACTCCCCCGCTCCAAGCTCAGCCAGAGTGGAGACATCGCCGGCGGCTCGAAATCCGAAGCGGAAGTTCTCTCCAACAACTATCCGCGTGGGGTGCAGCGGCCGGAGCACGGTATCGACGAACTGGGCAGGACTCCAGCTGGCAACTTCAGCGGTGAAATGCACGACGACAACGTCGTCGACGCCCGCCTTACGCAGCAGCTCCTTACGACGCTCCAGCGAGGTCAGGAGGGGCGGCACTTGATCGGGTCGGATCACAGACATCGGATGCGGCCAGAAGGTCACGGCGACGAGGCGCGCGCCCGGCTCGGCTGCCCGGGCGGTACGGATGAGCTCGACGTGTCCTCGATGGACTCCATCGAAGTTGCCGATCACTACGACGGTCGGCGGGCTCAATTCAATGCGCCTCCTGATCCTTCTGTTCGCAACCTCGAATAGTTAAGCAGACCGCCGCGGCTTGCAGCGTTTGTCGAATTCCTTACTTTCTGACCGCGAAGTCTGCAAGGCAAGTCGGGTTATGCGAAACTGCCGAGGCACACGCAGGAATCTTTCTCGGGGGGAAACAGTGAGGCGTATCACTAAAGCTGCGATCGGCGGCCTTGCAGGTTGCGCGCTGGTTCTCGGCGGAACACAAGGTGCGAGTGCCGCGCTGGAAGCAAAGTACTGGTTTCGTGACGCTCTGACGGATCTGCTGACTACTGATGTCGGACCCTTCGACTCAGCCACGGCGAGGACCACGATCGCGGAGAAAACAAACGACAAAACCACTTTCCGCATCCGTGTGAGGGGGATCCAACCTTCAGCAGCAGGGCAGGAGTTCGCTGCTCACCTGCACGTCGGGCCGTGTGATAACAGCGGGGGACATTACAAGGACAACCCTCAGGTGGTGGAAGCGAGAGCTGATAACGAAGTGTGGTTCGCTCTGGTGCCGAACGAAGACGGCATAGCCGTTGATGCAACCACCGTGAAGTTTGTGCCAGCCGATACGGATGTGAATTTCACGCCTGGGGAGATGTCAATCGTGATCCACCAGTACTCCAACATCCCGACGCCAAATCCCAAGCAAGCGTGCTTCCCGCTGTCCGTGCCCCAGTGGACTGAATAAATCTGTGGCTCACACAAAAACCGCCTCGGCGACGGCGTCCAGTCCTTCCTGGCGGTAAAGCGCGAGGAAGTCGCCAGCTTGGTCCAGTAAAGCCGTCGTGCCGTCTGGCAAGATCACTCCAGCTAACCGCTGGCCGTTTCGGATCTGGGCTGCTTGTACCTGGTTGACGATCAACGTTGCGAAGCTCTCGCGAACGACGCGATCCAGTGGCATGATCTTGAGTGCACCCTCCGCCTCCTCAAGCGTCTGCGCCTCGTCCAGTGTGAATTCCCCCACTCGCGTCCTCCGCAGTGTGGTCAGGTGACCGCCGACTCCGAGGGCTGCCCCCAGATCCCTAGCGAGCGCGCGAACGTAGGTGCCAGTTGTGCACTCGACCACCACTCTTAGATCGACACAAGCGACCCCATCTGCCTCGAGCTCGTGTATATCCACGAGGTCGAATCGACGTATGGTGACCGGTCGTGCCGAAAGCTCAACGGACTGACCAGCACGTACTCGCCGGTATGAGCGGACACCGTTGATCTTGATCGCAGACACCGCAGCCGGCACTTGAAAGATGTCGCCGCGCAGCTGGTCCATAGCCGCCTCGACCTCAGCCTCGCCCACATCGGCCGAGCCCATGGCCGTGACGACTTCGCCATCGGCGTCATCAGTGATCGTGGCCACGCCGAGGCGAATCGTGGCCTCATAAGCCTTGTCCAACAAGGCGAGGTATCCCAATAGCCGGGTAGCCTTCTCAACCCCAATGATCAACAGGCCGGTAGCCATCGGGTCCAGGGTGCCCGCATGGCCCACCTTCCGGGTGCCGGCCAACCGGCGAATGCGGCCGACCACCTGGTGTGATGTCCAACCAGCGGGTTTATCGAGAAGAGCAAGACCTGAGGTTGGCCGCGACGGTTCAGCCTCAGGACTCGTCGTCATCACGCTGCGCGCGTTCCTCGACAACCTCGTCGTGCTTGTACGGATCGGCCTCTCCCGCGTACGCCGCACCCGCGGCTTGCTCGGCCACCCGGGCGTCAACCGACCTCGCCTGGGCGAGCAGATCGTCAATCTGCCTGGCGTTCTCGGGCACGGCGTCTGGCACGAACTCGATCGTCGGAGTGAATTTGAGACCAAGCTGCTGACCAACCTGAGCCCGGATCACACCGGTGGCCGAACGGAGCGCGGCTGCGGTTCGGGCATGCTCGTCCTCTGTGCCTAGCACGGTGTAGAAGACTGTCGCATCGCGGCTGTCGCCGGTCAGCCGTACGTCGGTTACCGTCACGAAGCCCAGCCGCGGATCTTTGATCCTGCGCTCCAGCATCTCCGCGACAATTACTTTGATCTGGTCAGCCAGCCTGACCACGCGTGGCGAGGCCATGTCCACCTCCTTCACGCCGACTTGTCAAAGCTGAGTTGACCCATAGATCAACCCAGCTCTGACAACAACGGCGTTACGACCGCGGCTTCTCCCGCAGCTCGTACGTCTCGATGATGTCGCCGATCTTGATGTCGGAGTAGTTGGCGAGCGTTATGCCGCACTCAAACCCCTCACGTACTTCGGTGACATCATCCTTCTCACGGCGGAGCGAGGCGATGGTGGTCTCGGTGACAACCACACCGTCGCGCAGCAGTCGCGCCTTGGAATTGCGACGGATCGAACCGCTGATGACCATACAGCCAGCGATGATGCCCGCCTTGGACGAGCGGAAGATCTCCCGGATCTCCGCCTGACCGAGGGTGGCCTCCTCGTAGATCGGCTTCAGCATGCCCTTCAGTGCGGCTTCAATCTCGTCGATTGCGGCGTAGATGACCGAGTAGTAGCGGATGTCTACGCCCTCGCGATCGGCGAGCTCGGAGGCCTTGCCCTGAGGGCGGACATTGAAGCCGACTATGACCGCGTCGGATGCCGCGGCCAGCGAGACGTTCGTCTCAGTGATGGCACCAACGCCGCGGTCGATCACCCGCAGGCTGACCTCGTCGCCAACGTCAATCTTGGACAGCGCGTCCTCCAGCGCCTCCACCGAACCAGCACCGTCACCCTTGAGGATGAGCCGCAGCTCCTGCGTCTCGCCCTTCTCGAGCTGCTCGAACAGCTGGTCGAGGGTCTTGCGTCGGGTGCCAGCGGCCTGAGCGGCCATCCGCAGCCGTGCTGCCCGCCGTTCCGCGATCTGCCGCGCCATGCGATCGTCATCGACCACCAGGAAGCTGTCCCCTGCACCGGGCACGGCCGTTAAGCCCAGCACCTGCACCGGGAACGAGGGCGGCGCCTCGCTGACATTGTCACTATGATCGTTGAGCAGCGCACGTACGCGGCCATGCGCAGGACCGGTGACGATCGAATCGCCGACCTTGAGCGTGCCGCGCTGGACCAAGACCGTAGCTACTGGACCGCGACCCTTGTCCAAGTGCGCCTCAATGGCCACCCCCTGAGCATCCATATCGGGGTTGGCTCGCAGGTCCAGCGCCGCGTCGGCGGTCAAGATGATCGCCTCCAGCAGCGAGTCCAGACCTTGATTGGTGACCGCTGATACGTCGACGAACATCGTGTCGCCTCCGTACTCCTCCGGCACCAGGCCGTACTCAGTGAGCTGACCGCGGACCTTCGTCGGGTCGGCACCCACCTTGTCGACCTTGTTCACGGCCACGACCACCGGCACTTCCGCTGCCAGGGCATGGTTCAGTGCCTCGATCGTTTGTGGCATCACACCATCGTCGGCCGCCACCACGAGCACCGCGATATCGGTCGACTTGGCACCCCGGGCACGCATTGCGGTGAACGCCTCGTGACCCGGAGTGTCGATGAAGGTGATCTTGCGCTCCTCGTCCTCCACCTCGGTGGAGACCTGGTAAGCCCCGATGGCTTGGGTGATGCCACCTGCCTCACGAGCTACCACGTTTGTCTTACGGATAGCGTCGAGCAGCTTGGTCTTGCCGTGGTCGACGTGACCCATCACGGTGACGACCGGCGGGCGGGCCTCGAGATCCTCCTCGCCGCCGGTGTTCTCCCCGAACTCGATGTCGAAGCTCTCCAGCAGCTCGCGATCCTCGTCCTCGGGCGAGACCACCTCGATGTCGTAGTTGAGCTCAGTGCCCAGCACCTGCAGAGTGTCGTCGCTCACCGATTGGGTGGCGGTGACCATTTCTCCAAGATGGAACAGCACCTGGACCAGGGAGGCCGCGTCGGCGCCGATCTTCTCTGCCAGATCCGTCAGCGAAGCACCCCTGGCGAGCCGGACCTTCTGCCCGTCGCCTTGCTTGACGCGGATGCCACCGATCGATGGGGCCTCCATCTGATCGAATTCCTGACGACGCTGCTTCTTGGACTTGCGTCCACGGCGAGTCGGACCGCCGGCCCGGCCGAATGCACCCTGGGTTCCACCGCGACCACCGCGGCCACCACGCCCACTCGGCGGTGGCCCGCCGGGCCCACCGCCGGGGCCACCGCGACCCGGAGGACCGCCGGTGCGACGACCCCCAGCGGGTGCACCACGACCGCGTGTGCCTGGACCGCCAGGTGTGCTGCCAAGCTGACCAGAGTTCTGCTTTGGCATCATCGCGGGGTTGGGTCGTGGCATTCCCGGAAGCCCTGGGCGCCCGCCCGGGGCCAACGGAGCCCGGCCGGCAGGCGGACGCGGTTCCCCAGGTCGAGCGACGTCTGCTCCGGGACGCGGCGCACGCGGCCGACCCATTCCTTGCGAGGAGGCGAACGGGTTGTTGCCAGGCCGCGGACTACCGGGACGCCGCGCACTTGGAGCGCCGGGGAGTCCTCCGGTGGACCCAGGACGTGGCCGTGGTGCGGCGCCGGGCGCCTCACCGATCCGAGCGGCAGGCGCGGCTTGGCCCGGATCCCGGGGCACGCCTGGACGCGGAACCGACGTCGGCTGCGGCGGAGACGGCGGGCTTGCTGGGGCCGCTGGGGCCGCTGGTGCCGCCGGGGCTTCTGGCGCGGCGGACGACTTCAGTGCTGGCGCCTCGGCAGCCAACTCCACGGGGGCCGGGGCGGACGCTGCCTGCGCCCCGTCAGCCGCCTTTACGGCCGACGCCTTGGCGGCGGAGGCCTTCTTGGCTGGCGCCTTCTTGGCTGGCGGCGGCTCGCTCGCCAGCTTCTCCTTGAGTCGTCTTTCGACCGGCGCCTCTACAGTTGAGGAGGCGGATCGTACGAACTCACCCATGTCCTTCAGCATGCTGAGGACGGTCTTGCTCTCGACTCCGAGCTCTTTTGCAAGCTCGTAGACACGGACCTTTGCCACTGCTCTCCTTGTTGGCGGTCCGGGTCTAGATTCCGGACCAGTTAGTTGTCGAACATGCTCACTGAGCGGTTCTCATCGAGGGGTCATGAGCTGTGTGCCCACCTTCTGGTTCGGCTCTCGCGTACGCGAGTGCTTGCTATCTCAGCCGCTCCAAGCGGAGCGGACGCATGGAGAACTCTATGCCCAGCCACGCGCACGTGTCTAAGTGAGCGTGCCAAGGAACTGTTGGATCGTGACAGCTGCTCGCTGTCCATCGATCTCCGACCGTAGAGCCCTACCTAGGCTACGTCGCTTGAGCGCCTGCTCAAGGCAGCCCGGCCTCGGATGCAGATATGCCCCCCGGCCAGGCATGATCTGGCCATGATCGATTGCTACCGCCCCGTCACTGGCCACGATGCGGATGAGCCGCGCTTTGTCGTCCCGAGTCCTGCATCCGATGCAGGTACGAACAGGCGCAGACACCGAAACAGGCTAACGCGACAACGCGTACTGAGTATTCCGATCGCGTACGGTCCGGAGCCGCCAAGCGATCCGTCTGAAGTCACGTTTGCCGTCTTAAGACAGCTCGCGAGTGCTTGTTGGGCTGAAACTCCATACGTGTGCCATCTTGAAACGGCAGGTGCTAGCGGATCGGGAAGTGTGGCAGCCATTCTGGCTTGAAACCCCTGCGGATCCCGACGGCTCCGCAGTCAAGTAGCGCGTCTCGTACCCGTTCGAGCGTCCGCAGAGGTTCGCGATAGATGCCATCGGAGGTGACGATGTCCAGTCGCCAGCGAATCTGGTCCAACTCCTCGCGCCGGAAGATGTCGGTGCGCCACTGACGCGTGTCCTCGGCATGCTGCCGGCCGTCGTATTCAAGAATCAATCGAACGTACTCGTACGCCATGTCGTAGCGCCTGCGCCATGAGCCATCAGGCCCGCGAATGATCAGGTTGACACGTGGCTGGTTTTGTTCTGCTCGCGCGGCGCCCCTGGAAGCTGGTGCCGTCGTCACTCTTCGCGAAACCAGAAGCATGTTTCACTCATCGCTCCTCCGATCACCAGCGGGCGCCCACCGACGCTCGCAGAGCAGAAGACCGGCCAGCACCACGAGCAAGCGGAGTCGGATTTCCTGCGGTGAGTCCACAGCTTCGCGTGCCAAGGATGCGGCCGTGCGCGCAAGCCGACATCCTCGACCACTCCCCTGCCCAGCCGCCGCGATGAGCAGCTCTGAGGATGTATGGCCAGTCTTGATCAAGCCGTCGGCCACGACGACTAGGTCAACAAGCCCGACTCCGATTGCCGCCAGGTCCAAGAAGGTCTGCTCTGGAGTCGAGATTGGCAAACCCTTGCGAAGCGTGGTCTGTGCCGACTCGTTGCGGTAGTGCGAGCTAACTCCCTGGCGAACCAGGCGCCCAAAGGCCGACGGCAAAGTCACATGGGTAGCGCCGTCGGCCGGCGGAGCTGCACCCCACAACTCGGCGGCTGTGTGATGGCTGATGTACGAACCGCGCGGCACAAGTCTGATGACGGCCTTTGCCCTCAGAGTCGGGGTGATGAGGACTTCACGGCGACACAGGTATCCCAGAAGATCTTGTGAAACCGCCTGCTGAGCAGCATCTCTGCAGTCATCCCGGCTGCTCGAGCCTCTGCGCGGCTGAACGGCTGGCGGGGATTGAATGCGGCTGGGGCCTGAAAGGGTACAGACATGAGCACGATCCTGAGTGCTCCAGAAACCCCCGCCGCAGTCGTCAACACAATTTGTGGAAAACTTCTTGGCCGCCCTCCCATTGACGCGAGCCGTCTCAAGCCGGCTCGCGGGGGCTCAAGCGCCGCCTGTGGCACTCGTTAGCCGTCTCGAGACGGTGAACGCCGATTGAGGGGCCGAAACCGTGCGCCGGGATCAGGCCCGGAGGAATCAGAGCTACCGCTAGGTCAGGCCGGCGCAGTGTCGGAGCGAATGTCGATGCGCCAGCCCGTCAGCCGGGCTGCGAGCCGGGCATTCTGGCCCTCGCGACCGATGGCCAGCGACAGCTGATAGTCCGGAACCACCACGCGGGCGGCTCGCAGGTTCGCATCCACCACGGTCACCGAAGTCACCTTGGCCGGTGACAGCGCGTGACCGACAAACGTCGCGGGGTCCGGTGAGTAGTCGATGATGTCGATCTTCTCCTCGTTCAGCTCATGCATGACCGCCCGCACTCGCTGGCCCATGGGTCCGATGCAGGCACCCTTCGCGCTGACATCGGGATTGTGGCTGACGACCGCGATCTTGCTGCGGTGACCAGCCTCCCGGGCGACAGCCTTGATCTCGACCGTCCCGTCGGCGATCTCTGGCACCTCGAGCTTGAACAGCTTTTCCACCAGTCCGGGGTGAGTCCGCGAAACGATGATCTGCGGGCCGCGTAATTCCTTGCGAACTGAGACCACATAAACCCGGATCCGGGTTCCGTGGGCATAACGCTCCCCGGGCACCTGCTCGCTCAGCGGCATGATGGCTTCGATCTTGCCGAGGTCGACCCGTACCGTACGGCTGTCACTGCCCTGCTGGACGACTCCGGAGACGATGTCGCCCTCAACCCCTGAGAAGTGGCCATACTTCTGCTCGTCCTCGGCGTCCCGCAGCCGCTGCATGATCACCTGGCGCGCGGTGGATGCTGCCACCCGTCCGAAGCCCGCCGGGGTGCTGTCGTATTCGCCGATCTGCTGACCGTTTTCGTCGTACTCGGGCGCGAACACGATGACGTGTCCGGTCTTTCGGTTGAGCTCGACCCGGGCACCCTGCACTGCCCCGTCGGTCTTCTCGTACGCGGTCAGCAGGGCATCCTCGATCGCACTGGCCAGAACCTCGAACGGCAAGTCCTTCTCGCGCTCCATCAGCCGCAGCACGGAGATGTCGATGTCCATCTCAACCCTCCTCATCTTCGCTGCGCGCCGCTCTCGGCCGGTTCAGCTCCACCTGGACGAGTGCACGGTCGACGTCGCCAAAGCGAACCTCGCGGGTATCGCCGTCCACATCGAGCCGTACGCCGTCCTCACTGCTGGAAACGATCCGGCCGGTGATGGTGTGCCCCTCGCTCAGTCGCACCGCGACTAGGCGCCCGGCATTCCGCCGCCAGTGACGAGGCAGCTCAAGGGGTCGGCTCACGCCTCGGGAAGTCACCTCGAGTGTGTATGGTGCGGTTCCGGTCACGTCCGCTCTATCCAGCGCGTCTGACGCCGCCTTGCTCGCCTCGGCAATCTCATCAAGCAACGGGCCAGTGCCCTGCGGGCCCTCGCCGTCCACCACAACACGCAGCAGCCGCCGCTTGCCCGCGGGAATGATCTGCACCGCTTCCAGCTCGAGGCCGAGCTGGGCAAGGATCGGGGTCAGCACACCAGCAATCTGGCTCTCATTCATCGCGCTGTCCTTCGATCCGATTAGGCCCTTCGGTTGTGGCGGCGCCGATCGGGAAACATCTCGCAGCGCGTGTGGGCAGCATATCGTTCGGCTGAGGTACGGTCGGCGGGTGGCCGACTCAGATGCACCCATTGGCCCTGCTCCGGCAGCTCGATGGAGCCGCCGGATGATCATCGGCCTCGGCCTTGCGGCGCCGACGCTGACGATGCCCTGGCTCGCAGGGTGCACGCCGAGCGATCCGACGGTGGACAGTCCCACCATTGCACCCAGCACACCGTCGTCGGCTGCGCCCTCGAGTCCTCCAGCGAGTCCCAGCCCAACGCCGGCCCCGTCGAGCCCATCCGCCGGTGCGGCGGCGCCGGAGCAGGCGCTGGCAGCGCTCGCCGCTGCCATCCTGGCCGGACCGAACCGCAAGCAGCTCTCCAAGGATCGCCGACAGTTGCTGACGTTCCTCCGCAGCGCGCATACAGCCCACGCTCACGCAATCACCAATCCTCTGCCTACGCCTGCGCCGGTCAAGATCGGTGGAATGTCGCTGAACAGCTCGCTTGCCCTGTTGGCTCGTCGCGAGGCCTCCGCTGCCGGCCGCTATCGAAACGCCGCGCTGAAAGCCAACGGGTCGGATGCACTGCTCTGGGGTTCGCTGTCACTCGCTGCACGGAGCTTCGCTGCGGCGATCGGCTCCGCTAACCCGCCCGCCACACGCCGAGTCGCCGATCAGAAGCCGGTCGAGGTCCTCTCCGAGGCCGCTGCGGTCCAAGAGTTGGTCCGCCAACTGCATGCAATCGTGTACGGCTACCAGTTGGCGATCGGCAAACTGAAGGTGTTCAGTAAGCAACGTCTGAAAGCCGAGCGCGAGCTGCTTGCCCAACGCATCTTCCGGGATCGGCTGATCGCCTGGCTGAAGAAACATTCCGCGGACGTCCCCGCTGCCGCGGCGGCGTACGTGCCGTCGGTTGTCCCGCGCAACGCGGCGACCGCCGGCAAGTTGATCATGCGGATGCAGACCGCGCTCCAGCCCTTCTGCGGGCTCTGGCTGGCCGCCGCGGCCACTCCAGCAGATCGGCAACAAGCGCTGACTGCCCTGAGCAATGCCATGAAGACCGCCCGCTCCTGGGGCGCCCCGCTCGGTGCCTGGCCGGGTTGGAGCAGTTGATCACTGTGCCAGCTGGACCACCATGTCGTAGGACAGCTTGATGATCAGGCCGGTGAGTACCGCCAGGAACACCTTGCGAACAAACGAGCTTCCTCGGGCGATCGCTGCCCGAGCACCCAGGTAGCCACCCACCAGGTTGGCCGCGCCCATCGTCAGCCCGAGCGCCCACAGCACCGAACCGGACAACCCAAAGACGACAATTGCGGACAGGTTGGTGACCAGATTCGCGATCTTGGCCGTCGCGCTCGCTTCCAGGAATCCGTAGCCAAGCACGATGACCAGCAAGATCACGAAGAAGGAGCCGGTGCCAGGCCCCAGAAACCCGTCGTACGCGCCGACGCCGAGGCCGATGAGCGCGGTCAGCCCGTAATGTCCTCGGCCGGGGTGCTTCCGCTTCGAGACCGTGCCCAGCTGCGGCCGGCGCCAGACATAAATGCCGACGCCGATCAGCGCGACCAAGACAATCGGCGTGAAGGCATCTCTTGGCAGCAGCTTCGCCAGCGATGCCCCAACTGCTGATCCAACGGCTGAGGTGACGACCAGCGGCGCCACGGTCCGCCAGTCAAGCGGGATCCGGAGTGCGTACGTCAGCGAGCTGGTCGCCGTCCCGCAGAACGAAGAGATCTTGTTCGTGCCCAGGATCACTGCCGGTGGGGTGCTGCTCGGCAGCCCAATCAGCAGAGCGGGCAGCTGGATCAGTCCACCGCCGCCAACTACCGCATCAACCCAACCGGCGACAAAGGCCGCGAGGATCAGCGCCGCTAGCGACAGAGCGGAGAGGTCCGACAATCCAAAGCCTCAGCCCAGTCGGGTTGGGCCATGCACCGCTGCGAGGATCTCTGCGAGCGCATCCTCAACGGCGACCTCGGTCTGCTTCCCGCTCCTTCGATCGCGCAGCTCGATCACACCGCTGGACAGGCCGCGGCCAATCACAACGATCGTCGGCATGCCCAGGATCTCCGAGTCGGCGAACTTGACGCCGGGGCTTACCCGACGGTCGTCCAGGAGCACCGATACCCCCGCCTCGTCCAGCTGAACGGCCAGATCGGCAGCTGCCATGGTCACAGCCTCCTCTTTACCGGCCGCCAGGATGTGCACGGCGAACGGCGCCAGCTCGCGTGGCCAGCAGAGTCCCTTGTCGTCACAGGTCCCCTCGGCTACCGCCGCAACAGCTCGCGAAATGCCGACACCATAGGACCCCATGGTGACCGTGACCAGCTTGCCGTTTTGGTCGAGCACCTTGAGGCCAAGAGCCTCGGAGAACTTGCGACCCAGCTGGAAGATGTGTCCCATCTCGATGCCCCGGGCCAGCGTCAAGGGTCCGGAGCCGTCAGGGGCCGGATCGCCGTCGCGAATCTCGGCGGCCTCGATGATGCCGTCGGGTGTGAAGTCCCGCCCGCACGTGAGGTCGAAGACATGCCGACCAGGCTCATTCGCCCCAGTCACCCAGCGAGTTCCGGCGACGACTCGGGGATCTACCAAATACCTGATCTTGGTCATGGATTCCTCGCCGAGTACCGCGGCGACCGGCTCAGCGGCGGCGCCAAATCGAACCGGTCCAATGTAGCCCTTCACAAGTTCCGGGTTTGCGGCGAAATCCTCATCCCTGAATGGCTCTGGCTCGGCAGGTTCGAGCTGGGCCGCGAGCCGTTTCATATCGACCTCCCGGTCCCCCGGCACACCGATCACCAGCGGGTGCCGGGTGCCATCCGCCTCAGTGATCATCAGCAATACGTTCTTCAAGGTGTCACCGGCTTGCCAGGTCCGGTCGGGCCGCGGGAAGCGAGCGTTCGCCAGGTCAACCAGGGTCTCGATAGTCGGAGTATTCGGCGTGTCCTCGACGTGAGCGGCCTGCGCGTCGTCGTACGGTAGCGGCAGCGGCGGCGTTGTCCGCACGGCCTCCACATTGGCTGCGTAGCCCCCAGGTGAGCGGACGAAGGTGTCCTCGCCGTTCTCGGCAATGGCCAAAAACTCCTCGCTGGCCGAGCCGCCCATCATGCCGGACATGGCGTGCACGATGACGTATTCGAAGCCGAGCCGGTTGAAGATCTTGACGTAGGCATCGCGATGGGCCGCGTACGACTTCGCGAGGCCCTCGTCGTCGATGTCGAAGGAGTAGGAGTCCTTCATCACGAACTCGCGTCCGCGGAGCAATCCGGCCCGTGGGCGCGCCTCGTCGCGGTACTTCGTTTGGATCTGGTAAAGCGAGAGTGGTAGGTCCTTGTAAGAGGAGTACAGATCCTTGACCAGGAGGGTGAACATCTCCTCGTGTGTGGGACCTAGGAGGTATTCCGCGCCCTTCCGGTCGTGCAGTCGGAATATGCCCTCGCCATACTCCGTCCAGCGTCCACTGGCCTCGTAGGGTTCTTTCGGCAGCAGCGCCGGAAAGTGCAACTCCTGAGCGCCGATCGCATCCATCTCCTCGCGCACGATGCGCTCGACATTGCGCAATACGCGGTAGCCCAGTGGCAGCCAGGTATAGATGCCTGGAGCGGCGCGGCGGATGTAGCCGGCACGCACCAGCCAGCGATGGCTCGGTACCTCGGCATCGGCCGGATCCTCGCGCAACGTGCGGACAAACAGCTCCGACATTCGGGTGATCACCCGAGCACTGTATTGTCTCGGCTCGCGCACCGCGCTTAAAGGCCGCCTACTACTTCGTCGTCGATCGCAGACAAAGACCGTGTCTGCTCCCTCCATCAGCATGCCGGCGCGCGCCATGCGCGAGCACTGTATTGCAATGCCGCCGGGACTATCCGCGCATTAACCCTTGAGGATGCTTGCGCATCACGACCGCGGTGGTCCGCCGTTGGGCGTCCAGCAGCCGGCTGCGGAATGATCCCTTGGCGGTCTTCAATGCCGCAGAAACCCAATACAACCGCGCAGGCCGGCCGGGCCGGTAGTAGGTGACGAGGGTCGGAATGTACTCAGCGTTGGTGACGGTGAACCGCCCATTGCCGACGCGAGTGAAGGTGAACCGCCCTGTCGCGCCCTCGGCGCCGCGCGGCACATTGGTGGCGTGCTGGGCCACCGTGTTGCCCACCCCGTAGAGCACCCACTTCTTGTTCATGGTTGTCCAGGGCTGCACGACATGCGGGTGGTGCATATACACAAGATCAACATCGGGTGAGGCCGTGAGCGTGCGGGCGAGCTTGATCTGCTGCGCGTTCTCGCTCGTGGAGTACTCAGTTCCGACGTGTACGGCCGCGAGCACGACGTCTGCTCCGGCCGCCCGGGCACGACGCGCCTGACCTAACAAGCCCTTGGCGCTCATCCGCTGCACAGCCCACGGCTTGGCCGTCGGCATGGGGAGACCGTTCAGACTGAAAGTGGCCGCGACGACCGCAATCTTGACGCCCTGTTTGGTGGTGAAGATCGTCGGCCGGACGGATTCGGCCTTGGTACGAGCCGTGCCAACATGCGGGATCCTGGCTCGATCAAGATCATCGAGTGTGCGCTTCAGGCCGGCGAAGCCTTGGTCGACGGCATGGTTGGAAGCCGTAGTGCACACGTCGTAGCCGGTCGCAGCAATGGCTCGCACGACCTGCGGCGGCGCGGCGAACAGTGGATAGTTTCGGTACGGCCCGCCTGGCCGAGCGAGCGGCACCTCCTCATGGCAGATTGCCATGTCGGCCGATGCGATCACCGGCTTCATTCCCGCCAGCAGCGGCGCAAAGTCGTAGCCGCCATGTCCGCGTCGCTGGGCGTCTTCCTTTGCTCCGTACCACAAGGTGTTGTGCCACAACAGATCGCCGTTCATCACCACCGTCGCGCTGATCCGTTTCGGCTTCGAAGGCGGCCGCTGGGCGGACTGACTGGAGGAGCTGCTCGGAGTTGGCCTGCTCAGGGTTCCGGTCGGATCAGGAGTCGAAGCCGCCGCTGGCGTACGGTCGGCTGGCGGTTGGTCGGTCGCGCAACCGGAGATGATCAACAGCCCGATCCAGAGCCCTGCGAGGCACGCCCGAGGGGCCGTCAAAAGTGAACCGTCGCGAACTCGCCAACCTGGGTGAAGCCCACCTTGGCGTAGGTCGCGCGTGCTGGCAGGTTGTAGTCGTTGACATAGAGCGACACAGTCGGGACGACCGTACGCGCCAGCTGGACAACAGCCGCCATCGCGGCGGCTGCCAAACCCCGGCCACGCAGCTCAGGTTCCAGCCAAACTCCCTGCACTTGGCAGACCGATCCAGAAACCGAGCCGAGATCGGCCTTGAAGAGCACCCGATCACCCTCAAAGATGCCGAACGCGCGACCCGAGGCGATCAGCTGGCGGACGTAAAAGCGATAGCCGGCGGGATTGCCCTGCACCGGTGAGACGCCGATCTCTTCGGTGTACATCTTCACGGCCGCCTCGGTGTAGGCATCCCACTGATCGAGGGTGACCCGCCGTACCCGCCGATCGATCGGGATGGTCGGCGGCGAACTGATCGCGAGCACGGGTTGGCGTGGCCGCACATCGCGAACGTCGCTCCAGCTTGCGCCCCAGCGCTCGGACAGCCGGTTCCACAGCTCCAGCGCGACATGCGACGGGCCGATGATCGATGCGCACATACGTTCCGGACCGGCGAACTCAGCCCAAGCCTCAAGCGCGTCCTCGTCAGCATTGACGGGCACGAGATTCGATCCCGCATGACACAGCGCACGCAGCAGACCACCTCGCTGATATCCCCAGACAGGACACCCGAGGCTTGCCTGCTCGATACCCGCCGCGCGCACCCGGGAGGCCACAAAGACGTTCTCGATCGGGTTAGCGGAGAGCAGCCGGATCGCCGCGGGCAGGTCGCTGCGATTCAGCACCCGCACGGAACCGTCTCGGGCCCATCGGGATGCAATCGTGCCGGCGACCTTGCGCATGTCTAGCGCACGCTGACCTCGGGGACGCCGTCGCCGGCGGGCATGGATTCTGCGAGCCGCATCGCCTCATCGATAAGGGTCTCGACGATGTCGGCCTCTTTCACAGTCTTGATCACCTCGCCGCGTACGAAGATCTGGCCTTTGCCGTTACCCGAAGCGACCCCGAGATCGGCTTCCCGTGCCTCTCCCGGTCCGTTGACGACACAACCCATCACGGCAACCCGGAGCGGCACCTCCAGCCCCTCTAACCCAGCGGTTACTTCGTCGGCGAGCTTGTAAACATCAACTTGGGCACGACCGCAAGATGGGCAGGAGACGATCTCCAAATGCCGCGGCCTCAGGTTCAAGGATTCCAAGATCTTGATGCCGACCTTGACCTCTTCGACTGGTGGCGCGGACAACGAGACCCGGATCGTGTCGCCGATTCCCTTGGAGAGCAGCGCGCCGAAGGCGACCGCGGACTTAATGGTCCCCTGAAATGCCGGCCCGGCCTCGGTAACACCGAGATGCAGCGGGTAGTCGCACGCGGCTGCGAGCAGCTCGTACGCGCGCACCATGATCACCGGGTCGCTGTGCTTGACAGAGATCTTGAAATCTTGGAAGCCGTGCTCCTCAAAGAGGCTGGCCTCCCACAGGGCTGACTCGACCAATGCCTCCGGAGTGGCCTTGCCGTACTTCGCGAGCAGGCGTTTGTCCAGCGACCCCGCGTTGACCCCGATACGAATGGAGCAGCCCGCGTCCGCCGCAGCCTTTGCGATCTCCTTCACTTGATCATCGAAGGCGCGAATGTTGCCGGGGTTCACGCGTACGGCAGCGCATCCCGCGTCAATAGCGGCGAAGACGTACCTGGGTTGGAAGTGGATGTCGGCAATGACCGGGATCTGCGACTTCTTCGCGATCACCGGTAGGGCGTCGGCGTCGTCCTGGCTCGGTACGGCAACCCGGACGATGTCGCAGCCGGTGGCGGTCAGCTCGGCGATCTGTTGAAGGGTGGCATTGATGTCTGCCGTCAGCGTGGTGGTCATCGACTGCACACTGATAGGCGCATCGCCGCCGACCGCAATCTTGCCGACGTTGATCTGGCGGCTCTTGCGACGCGGCGCGAGGGTCGGTGGAGGAAGGGTTGGCAGACCCAGGTCGATGCTCATAAGGCCTTTCATGCACGGCAGTCTTCGGCGACACCAAAGTCACGGCGCGCCGCCGGTCCAGCCTAACCTGACTCCCGACTTCGAGGGGATGGCAAACGATTCCGTTGGCTGCGGCCGGAGTGACAGAGGTACCAGAACAGCATCAGGCCGGTTGCGCCGAGATGGAAGCCGTGCAACGCACAGACCCGTCCGAACGGCAGGCTGAGCACGTACACCGCATAAATCAGGTCGCCGACGTTGGCCAAGACGATGTTCCCCAGGCTGTACCGAGGCCCTGCAGGTTCAGCTGCTGGGAACGACGCCTTATGTCGTCTGAGCTCCGCACCTATAGCCGCCTACGCCTCGGCTCCGCATCGCAACATTGCTTGTCCGGACTCGGACGGTCGAACATAGCAGCATGAGCGACCCAGACAATCTGCTCGGCTCGTCACGGCCGGAGCGGCTTGACCGCTTCGATGCGATGTATGACGCCGGCCCTCCGCCGTGGGACATTGGGCGGCCCCAACCCGCCTTCGTGGAATTGGTTCAGCGCGGTGTGCTGAGAGGACGCGTCCTGGATGTTGGGTGCGGAACCGGTGAGCACGCGCTCATGGCCGCCGCGCTCGGACTGGACGCTGTCGGCATCGACGCTGTGCCGCAGGCGATCAGCCACGCGCGGCGCAAAGCCCACGAGCGCGGTCTACAGGGACGGTTCCTGGTCTGGGATGCTCTCCGATTGCCGGAGCTCGGCGAACAATTCGATACCGTGCTCGACAGCGGGCTATTCCACGTGTTCGACGATGACGAACGCGCTCGATATGTCACCGCGCTGGATGCCGTCATCACGGCGGCAGGCCACTACTACCTGCTTTGCTTCAGTGACCGGCAGCCGGGCACCTTGGGTCCGCGGCGGGTAAGTCAGCAAGAGATTAGAGCGGCATTTACCCCACCGACATGGCGGATCGATGCCCTTGACGCCGTGACCATGGACACCAATATCGATCGCATAGGGGTAAACGCCTGGCGAGCGAGTATCACAAGACTTCCATCTGCTAAGTCGTCTTGAGGGATGTCGGGCACACGCCGGCCCTCTAGCTTGGATCGAATATCTGTTCGGTTTTTCCGGGGGGTTTCCGGAGCATCCGGATGCGATCGGACGTGGCATTGCCGACCCACCATGAGCCCCGGGAAGCGTCAGAAGAGGCGGATCGGATCGATGAGATCAGCCAAGATCAATATCACGCCCGAGATCAGGATCGCGCCGCCGACAAGGTACGCCACCGGCAGCAACTTCGCTGTGTCCACGTGTCCGGGGTCAGGCCGTCCGAAGAGGCGAGCGATCGCCCGTCGCACCGCCTCATAAAACGCTGCAGCCACATGCCCGCCGTCCAACGGCAGCAGCGGCACGAAGTTGAAGAGTGCGACGAAGAGATTGACCGCGCCGAGCACGGTGAACAGGCTCGCCAGCTTGGCTGCCGCGTCGATCTGATTCGTCGAAGCGATCTCGCCCGCCGCTCGACTTGCGCCAACGATCGACATCGGCCCATAGATATCTCGAGGCTGGCCAGTCACCAGGTTGTAAGCGGTATAGAACACCTTCGCGGGGAAGTATGCGAGCGCTACAACGGTCTGCTTAGTCATTTGCCACATGTCGCCGACCACTGCGATAGGCCCGCCGCGCTCTCGGACTACCTCGGGTTCGACGCCAAAGAAGCCAGCTGGAATCCGTTTCGATGGGTTGTACCTGTCCGGCACGCCGGTGATGACGGTGTTGACCGGCTTCAGATCGATACGCTGACCATTCCGCTCGACGGTCACCACCGCCTCGTGGTCCAGGTTTGCGCGGATGAGGCGCGAGACGTCGTCCCAGGACGACACCGCGGTTCCATTGAACGCCACGATCTTGTCCCCCGACTGGATTCCCGACTCAGCGGCCGGGGTCGGCGGTTTTCCGGCGCAGGTCTTGTCAGGTGCATTGGCAACGACAATGCACTCCTGCACCTTGCTGATCGTCAGCTGGGAGCGGTAGACGCCGTACGTGGCCGCGACACCCAGCAAGATCAAAAACGCCAGCAGGATGTTCATCGCCGGCCCACTGGCCATGATGATCAGCTTCTGCCAGAAGGGCTTCTGATAGAAGAGCCGGCCGTTGTCTTCGGGCTTGATCGTGGACCATTCTGCGGCCCGCGCATTGTCGGCGAGCGCTCGAAACGGGCCAGTACTGTATGCGCGGACCTGATCAGGACGATCCTTGGCGGGCGGGAACATGCCGACGAGGCGAACATAGCCGCCCACTGGGACCGCCTTGACGCCAAATTCAGTTTCGCCACGGCGCCGGGACCACAACGTACGACCGAAGCCGACGAAGTACTCGGTGGTCTTGACATTGAACAGCTTGCCTGGCACGAGATGGCCTACCTCGTGCAAGGCGATTGAGGCCATCACCAATGCGAAGAAGGCAACGGCACCACCGATGTAGATCAGAAGGTTCATCTAGTGCGTGTGCTCCGCGGTCTGAGTGAGGTCGTTGGCCCGGGCGCGTGCCCAAGCATCGGCCGCTAGCACCCGCTCAAGCGTGAGCTTGTCACTCGCGACCAGCCTCGAGCCTACGTCGGGATCTGAACCAGCGTGCTCATCCAACACCGTGGCCACGATGTCAAGGATCTGGGTGAAACCGATCCGGCCATCGTGAAAAGCGTCCACACAGACCTCGTTCGCGGCGTTGTACACGGCCGGCGCCGTACCTCCGAGTCGCCCGGCCTCCCGGGCGAGCTCAACCGCTGGAAATGCCGCGCGGTCCAGCGGCTCGAAAGTCCAACTCGATGCCGTGCTCCAATCGCAGGGCGGGGCCACTCCCTGCAGCCGATCCGGCCAGCTCAGACCCAGCGCGATCGGAAGCTTCATGTCAGGTGGCGAGCACTGCGCGAGGGTCGATCCGTCGACGAACTGCACCATGGAATGCACGATCGACTGCGGATGTACAACAACATCGATCCGATCCAGGTCCACGCCGTACAGCAGGTGGGCCTCAAGCAGCTCCAGGCCCTTGTTCACCAGCGTCGCCGAGTTGGTCGTGATCACCCTGCCCATATTCCAGGTCGGATGCGCAAGGGCCTGGTCCGGCGTGACGTCACTCATTTGCTCCCGGCTGAGGCCGCGGAAAGGCCCGCCGCTGGCAGTCAGGATCAGCCGATCGACCTCCGTGGCTGCTCCGCCGCGAAGACATTGCGCCAGGGCTGAGTGCTCGGAGTCGACAGCAACAATCTGGCCCGGCTGTGCGGCCTGGGTAACCAGGGGACCGCCGACCACCAGAGACTCCTTGTTGGCCAGGGCGAGGATCCGTCCGGCTCGTAAGGCAGCGAGTGTTGCGGCAAGCCCGGCGGAGCCAGTAATGCCGTTGAGCACGACGTCGCACGGCATGGCCGCCACCTCGGCTGCCGCATCGGGCCCCGCAACAATGCGCGGTAGCCGCACGTCCCCATGCGCCCAGCCGCGCCGGCTGGCTTCGGCGTATAGGGCGAGCTGGAGATCTTGGACGGTTGTGGCCCGACTGACCGCGACCGTACGCGCTCCACTGTCCAACGCTTGTCGAGCCAGCATCGCCATCTGGGAGCCGCCGGCGGCCAACCCCACCACCCGGAACTGATCAGGGTTGTCGGCGACGACCTCCAAGGCCTGCGTTCCGATCGAGCCGGTGCTGCCCAAGATCACCACGTCACGCACGGGGCCAAGTGTGGCAGGTCGCAGACAAGATCTCTCCAGTTATGCGTGGGCAATTGGGACGCCTGACAGAATGCCGACATCATGAGAAGTCGGCGGTTCGTGTCGTGACTCGACGCCTGATCGACATCGAGAGCCTCGCCGATTTTGATGCCCACATTGGCAAGGCCCGCCGGCTGAACGGATGGTTTGTCCAGTCTGTCGACCTGACCGAACGAGCTGACGCGCTGCTCAAGGTCGATCCGCGCGGGGCGGTCTTTCTTGGCTGCGTGTTTAACCCGGCCGTCGAAAATCATCTCCGCAAGGCGGGCGCGCTGCTGTTCCCGCGACTGCCCGATCTGCCCTTCGACCCCTACCGAGGTCGTCTGTACGACGCCGTCGAGCTTTACGGCACCAGCGACTACGCCACAAGCCTGGATGCCACGGTGTACGCCTGGGCCCACGCCCAACATGCAGATTCCCTGACAGCAGAGCTCGGTACCACCCTTCATGATCACTCCATCACCGAGGCCCTCGATGACCTGACATCACACCTGGAGCTGCGCAACATTGTCGGCGTCATGGGCGGCCATGCCGTCGCGCGCACCGACGACACCTACCGCGCGGCAGCCGAACTCGGAGCGAGCCTGACCAATGCGGGCAGGACCGTGCTCACCGGCGGCGGCCCGGGAGCTATGGAGGCAGCAAATCTCGGAGCCTATTTGAGCCCGTGGGCGGATTCACTCGACGAGGCGTTGACGATCATCAAACCGGCTCCGTCATACCGACCCAGCCTCGAGCGATGGGCGGGGAGCGCCTTCCGAGTGCGGGCTCGCTGGCCCATCACCGGCGCAGGACGGAGCCTCAGCATTCCCACCTGGTTCTACGGTCACGAGCCAACCAACGTCTTCGCCACCGAGATCGCCAAGTACTTCTCAAACGCGCTGCGGGAAGACACTCTGCTGCATCGCTGCGAGGGCGGTGTGGTCTTCCTTCCAGGGCAGGCTGGCACGGTGCAGGAGATCTTCCAAGCCGTCACGGAGAACTTCTACGCCGCCGACGCCAGTCTGATCGCGCCGCTGATCTTGGTGGGCTGGCAGTACTGGACCGACACCTATCCCGCGTGGCCATTGCTCCAACGGCTGGGCGCCGGGCGACCGATGGGTGAGCTGATCTACTGCGTCGACGATGTGCACGAGGCCAGCGGCCTTCTGACCGCCAGCGCCTAGCGTTCACCGCTCACGGCGTAAGAGACGCCTCGTCAGGCGTGGCGAGGGTAAGCACGGCCTCCTCGATGTTCTCCTGCTCCTCCAACTCCCGTTCCACCTGCCGTAATCGCACGGCCACGTTGTGCTCGACGTCGTCACCGGCCATGTCGACCGAGGCAACCAGATACAACCGAGCGGGACCGACGAACTCCAAGTGCAGATAGGTGATCCGGTCAATTTCAGGGCGTGCCAGTAGCTCGCGGAGCACGTGCTGCCGGACCTCGGGGCGGACCACCTCCCCGACCAAGAAGCGCCGGTTACGGTCGATCAAGAAAACCGCGTTGACGGCCAGCAGCACGCTGACCAGGATTGAGCCAATCGCGTCAGGGACCACTGATCCGGTGATCTGGTGGAGCGCTATACGTATGACCGCGATCGTGATGCCAATCAGGATCGCCGGTCAGCAATCAGCAGGAAGATCTCATTGCCCGCATCCGCCCAGGAATGCGCAGCCTCGGCGAGCATCGACGCCGATGACGTGATTGCGGCGGCCACGGACTTGGCAATGGCGATCAGCAAGTTGGCGAGGAAAGCGACCAGCACCGTCAGCAGGCTGCCGTTGACCTGCTTCGACCGCCGCTCGCTCACCGCTGTCGCGGACATGTCCTCACCATGACCACATTTCGACCCTATCCAGGCCCGCAGAAGCGACTCACATTGCTAGCTGGCTGCCAGGTTCCACCCAGGCAGTTGACAGATAGGAGCGTCACCCTGTTCGACAGGCATCGCGAACCGAGGATAGGGAGCAACAAACGTGGCAGCTTCGATGAGGACTGCAGTCGCAATAGGGGCAGGAATACTCGTACTTGGCGCTGGCATCGGAGCGGGGAGCATAGCGTCCGCACACACCCCAGCAACGCCTAACCCGACAAGCGCGCCCAGTGGTACCTCAACGCCCAGCATTCCCGCGCCGAGCACTGAGCCACCGGGCTGGCCAACCGACCCAGATCAGGCCGAGCGTGAGGCGGCACTTGTCCAAACCTTGTCCGAGATGCTCGGCGTCGACGAGGCCGAGATCAGGGCCGCCCTTGACCAGATCCGTGCGGCTTATGCAGCGGAAGGGCCGGCTGCGCTGGATGCTTGGCTTGACCAGGCGGTCCAGTCGGGCATCTTGACTCAGGAAGAGGCGGATGCTGTACGCCAGGCGGTTGAGCAGGGCGTGATCAACCTCGGTCCTAGGTAAGTAGCGCAGCGGCTAACGGTTGTCGCTCATGATCTTGGCGAGCCGCGCTGTCCGCGGGTTGGTGAAAATGTCCTCCAGCATCACCAATGATCCGTCGGGGCCGGCGAGCGGCACTCGCCAGTTCGGGTATTCGTCGATGGTTCCGGGCTGGTTTTGTAGCTGACGTTCGCCAACGGCGTCGGCGAGCGAGAGGCAGCGCAGCCGCGACGGAGTCCAGGTCAAGTAACGGTGCAGGGCTTCCACGGTCTCCTCGACCCCCGCATCGGGATGTAAAGCGCCGCGACTTCGAAGGTTGTCCAGCCACGCCTGGCGCTCCGCCTCATCGGCCTGCAATTCCTCGTCCAACGTGCGAGTCAGGATGTCAAGCTGATCACGGAGCCGGACGTGATCACCAGCCAAGTAGCCGGCGGTGGGTGGCAGATCATGGGTGGTGACCGACGCCAGGCAGTACTCCCGCCACTTTTCAGGTGCCAGCGGCGTACCGTCCCCACCCCAGTCGAACTCGAACCACAAGATCGACGTGCCCAGGATGCCGCGTTCCCGTAGGTAGTCGCGGACCCAAGGCTCCACGGTTCCTAGATCCTCGCCAACCACCACTGCGCCTGCCCGATGGGCCTCCAGAGCGAGAATGCCCATCATGGCTTCGTGGTCGTAGCGAACGTAGGTGCCCTGCGTGGGATGCATACCCTTGGGAATCCACCAGAGCCGGAACAAACCGATCACATGATCGACACGCAGGCCGCCGGCATGCCGCAAGATGGTGGAGACCGTCTCTCGGAAGGGCGCGTACGCGGTGGCAGCGAGCCGATCAGGCCGCCACGGTGGCTGATTCCAGTCCTGCCCCAGCTGGTTGAAGGGATCCGGCGGGCAACCTACCGAGACGCTTCGTGCGTAACTGTCTTGCAAGCTCCAGGCATCTGCGCCGCGCGTGCTCACACCCACCGGCAGATCGTGCATCACCCCAAGCGCCATGCCAGCGCGCACAGCTGCCTGCTGGGTGCCGGCGAGCTGCTCCTCCATCAGCCACTGCAGCCAGCAGTGGAAGTCGATCTTGGCGGCATTCGCTACAGCGAACCCGGCAACAGCTGGCGACTCGGGATCCTGCAGCTCGGTTGGCCAATCCTGAAAACTCGGGCCGTGTTCCTCGGCGAGCGTGGCCCAGGTTGCGAAGCTATCCAGGCCACTCCCCTCACGGCGCCGATAAGCGGCAAACGAGGCTTCCCGTCCCGGCGTACGAGGTACCGTGAAAATGATCTTGAGGGCCTCGCGCTTCGCATTCCATGATCGATCCCGATCGATCTGGATCGAGTCAGCAATCTCGTCGAGTAGCCGGATTCTGATCTTGTCGATCTCTTCCCGCTGCGCCCCGCTGGCCACGGCATACTCCGCGATGCGTTCGAGTCGTAGATAGAGGGGATTGGCAAAGCGGCGGCTGCTGGGTAGATATGGCGACGGCTGTAGCGGAGGCACTGGTTCGGCTGCGTGCAGCGGATTGACCAAGACGAAGTCGGCCTGGTGCTCGGCCGCCGACCACACGGCCAGATCCTCAAGATCAGTGAGGTCGCCCACTCCCCAGGACTGCTCTGAGCGCACGCTATAGAGCTGAGTGGCGAGGCCCCAGCCACGATGCTGGCCCATCCGTTCCGGGAAGCCCAGCCACTCCGGGGTAACGATCAACGGCATGGACGCTTGCCGCCCGCCGCTGGCGGCCTTCAGGGTGTGGTAGCCAAGTGGCAGGTCGGCCGGGAGCTCGAACGACGCCTCTCCAACCCAGCCTTCATCGATCTCACGCGGCGGTGTCCAGTTCTCTAGCTGCTGCAGGTCGTGACGGCTCTCTCCCGTCTCGAGTTCGATCCAGACAGTGACCGGGCTGCCGTGCGGTACATGGACCCACACCGAGGCCGTCCGATGCTCTCGAATCGTCATGCACGGTGGCAACATCTGGGTCCACGGATAGCGGTGATGGCTCGCCAGGGCGACAGCAGCAGCTTCTGGTGTCGACGCGTCAATCTCCAAAGCCGCGAGAATGGCAACCACGGTGTCGCGAGCGACGGACATGTGCCGGCCTTGCCAATCCCAGTACTCCGTCGCGACGCCAAACGCCTCAGCCAGGTCGTAAAGGGTTGGGTCGAGTTCTGTCACGGCGCCAATCCTGGCAGCAATCAATAGGCCGCGATGCCCTCACTCACGCCTGGTGTGCGGCAAGTTGCCCGCAAGCTCCGTCGATCTCCCGACCACGCGTGTCGCGCACTGTGACCGGCACACCCCTCGCCTGGAGCCGCCGGACGAACTCGTCCTCGTCCGTGCGTCGGGACGCGGTCCACATTGAGCCGGGGGTGGGATTCATCGGTATCAGGTTCACGTGCACCCAACCCCAGTTACCGCGGCGGCGCAGCACTTTGGCGAGCAGTTCTGCCCGGGAGGGCTGATCATTGATGTCGCGAATCAGGATGTACTCGATGGAGACGCGACGCTTGGTCGTCTTGGCGTACTCCCATGCGGCGTCGATCACTTCCTCGACGTTCCAGCGGGTATTGATCGGCACCAACTCATCGCGCAGCTCGTCATCGGGTGCGTGCAATGACAGCGCGAGCGTGAGCGGGATCCCCTCGGTGGCGAGCTGCTGCATCCGCGGTACCAGCCCGACCGTGGAGACGGTGATGCCGCGGGCGCTCAGCCCGAGACCATCCGGCGTTGGGGTGGTCAGCTGGCGTACGGCGCCAACAACCGCCTTATAGTTGGCCAGCGGCTCGCCCATGCCCATAAAGACCACATTGCCGACCCAACCGGCGCCTCCGGAGATCTGCCCGCGGCGCAGCTTTCGCGCGCCGTCCATCACCTGTTCGACGATTTCCGCGGTACTCATGTTGCGCTGCAGGCCGCCCTGCCCGGTGGCGCAGAAGGGACAGGCCATGCCGCATCCCGCCTGGCTGGAGACACACATGGTGATCCGATCCGGGTAGCGCATCAGCACGCTCTCGACGAGCGCGCCGTCGTGCATCCGCCACAGCGTCTTGACCGTGGCTCCGCCGTCACAGGTGAGGTCACGGACTGGGGTCAACAACCTCGGCATGAACTTTTCGGCCAGCGCCTCACGTACGTCAAGAGGTAGGTCGGTCCAGTCGGCGGGATCGTCGCGGAGTCCCTCGAAGTAGTGCGCGGACAGCTGCCTGGCGCGATAGGCGCGTTGACCCATTGCTTCGACGTACTCGCGCCGTTGGGCCGGGCTCAGGTCGGCCCAGTGGCGCGGCGGCTGGCCGCGACGAGGCGCCTCGAAGACTAACGATCTCGCGGGGGGGTCAGGGGGGGTCGTCCCCCCCTCGAAACGCGGAAGCGAACGGTTCATCCGCCAGGAACCAAGAGGTACATGATCAACCAGGCTACGGGGGCGGCAACGAGCAGCGAGTCGAGCCGGTCCATGACTCCCCCATGCCCGGGCAGGAAGGAGCTCATGTCCTTGATCCCGAGATCTCTCTTGATCATCGATTCGATCAGGTCACCGCAGGTCCCGGCAGCAACCAGGCTGACGCCGAGAATGATCCCTCCCAAAACGGAACATGAAGAACGAAAAGGGCCATACAGACGCCGGCAGCTGCGCCGAAGACGAGTGATCCGGCCAGACCCTCCCACGATTTCTTCGGGCTGATCTTGGGCACCATCGGATGTTTTCCGAACAACACCCCAGCGACATAGCCGCCGGTGTCGCTCATGACCACGATGAGCAGGAAAGTCACCACTCGCGCAGCGCCCTGCGCTTCGGCGAGCATCAAGGCGGCGAACGAGCCGAGTAGCGGCACATAGGCAATGATCAACAGGCTCGCGGCGGAGTCGCGGACGAATCCCGCAGCGCCCTTCGGCATCCGCCAGATGAGGCTGGCCAGCACAGTCAGCGCCAAAGACGCGAGCAGCACACTGGTGGTGGAGAAGATCACCGGCTCCTGCCGCCCCGCGAAGTAGGAACCAAAAGAGATGGCAACGCTGCCGATCGCGATCGGAACGATCGCCGACGTCATGCCCTGCTTCTTCAGAGCCTCGTGAAGTTCGACTGCAGCCAGCACCAACGCCACGCCGACGAGCACAACAAACGCGGGCTTGAGGTAGATCAAGCTGAGTACGACGTACGCGCCGAGTCCGACGCCGATGCCGATAGCGGCCGGCAGGTTGCGGCCGGCGCGGCCGTGCGTCTCCGCCGGCGCAGCCGGTGACTCAGTCATCACACGTCGAGCTGCGAGCGTCGGTAATCGCGCGCCGCCGGGCGGAGGAGGAGCGAGCGGAGGCGTTCTTTCCTCCGCGAGCGACGACGACGTCGGCGGACCCCAGAGCGCGATGCGCGAGCAGCTCAAACTTCAAGCAGCTCGGCTTCCTTGTGCTTGAGGACATCGTCGATCTCGTCGACGTGCTTGCGCGTGGCGGCGTCGAGCTGCTTCTCCGCTCGTACCACCTCGTCTTCACCAACTTCCTTGTCCTTCACCATCCGGTCCAGGGCCTCCTTCGCCGTACGGCGGGCGCCTCGGACAGAGATTCGGGCGTCTTCAGCCTTGTGCTTGGCCACTTTGATGTATTCCTTGCGCCGCTCCTCGGTGAGCTCGGGAAGCGTGACTCGGATAGTGGTGCCATCGTTGGAGGGATTCACCCCGAGATCAGAGTTGCGGATCGACTTCTCGATGCTGGCCATGGCGGACTTGTCGTACGGGCTGATCAGCACGACCCGGGCGTCCTGCACGTGAAAGGTGGCGAGTTGCTGGAGCGGTGTCGGCGAGCCGTAGTAGTCGGCGGTCAGCTTGGCGAAGATCGCGGGGTGCGCCCGACCCGTACGAATGGCTGCGAACTCCTCCTTGGTGTACTCGACCGCATTCGCCATCTTGGTCTCGGCTTCGCGCAGGATGTCGGCGATCACAGCTGTTCTTCTCCTTAAGCGTGGACGATCGTTCCGATCCTCTCACCCGAGACCACGCGGACGATTGTGCCGTCAGTGTCCAGGCTGAAAAAGATCATCGGAAGCTTGTAATCGCGGGCCATGCTGATGGCGGTCGCGTCAGCAACCTTGAGGTTCCGCGCCAGATACTCGTCATAGGTCAGTTCGTCGAACTTGATGGCGTCAGGGTGCCTGAGAGGATCGGCGGAATACACCCCATCCACCCCTTGCTTGCCCATCAGCAGCACCTCCGCGCTGATTTCGAGGGCCCGCTGAGCGGCCACGGTGTCAGTGGAAAAGTACGGCATGCCAGAGCCAGCACCGAAGATGACGACCCGGCCCTTTTCAAGATGCCGCTCCGCTCGGCGCGGAATATAGGGCTCTGCCACCTGTCCCATGGTGATCGCGGTCTGCACCCGTGTTTGAACGCCAACCTTTTCCAGAAAATCTTGGAGTGCCAGGCAGTTCATCACCGTCCCGAGCATGCCCATGTAGTCCGCCCGGTCACGTTCCATCCCGTGCTGTTGCAGTTCGGCGCCACGAAAGAAGTTGCCGCCGCCAACCACGACCGCCACTTGGACCTGCATCTGGACCACGATGGCAATCTGTTTGGCGAGTCCCGCGACGACGTCTGGATCGACGCCGACCTTGCCGCCACCGAAGACCTCACCCGAGAGCTTCAACATCACCCGCTTGTAGGGACCATTCACCCGCCGGGTTCCTCTCTCTGTCGTGGGAGCTGCTCGCAATGCCGACGCGCGCAGCTCGGCGTTAGGCGCCACCGGCGCCACAACTACTGCGCGCCGGCCGCGTCAAAGCGTACGAACCGCAGGACCTTGATGCCTGCTTCGGCAAGCTGCTTGCCAAAGCTGACCTTGCTATCGGTTACCGAGGGTTGATCAAGCAGTGCGACGTCTTTGAAGTACGCATTCACACGGCCCTCGACAATCTTGGGAAGAGCCTGTTCAGGCTTGCCCTCTTCCTTCGCCGTGGCCTCTGCGATGCGGCGTTCGTTCTCCACCAGGTCGGCCGGAACCTCATCACGGCTGACGTATTGCGGGCGCATTGCCGCAATCTGCATCGCGGCGCCGCGAGCCGCTGATTCATCAGATCCCTCGTACTCGACCAGCACTCCCACCTGCGGCGGGAGATCAGACGCTCGGCGGTGCAGATACACCGCCGTCCGACCGTCGAAGTACGCGGCGCCGCTCACTTCGAGCTTCTCACCGATCTTCACCGCGAGCTCCTCAACCGCCTCTCCGACGGTCTGGCCCGATGGCAAGACCGCAGCGTTGGCGGCCTCGACGCTGTCGGCCTTGCTCGCTGCCACCGCTTTCACGGCATCGGCGGCCAAGGCTTGGAACGCCTCGTTCTTGGCCACAAAGTCCGTCTCAGCCCCAAGCTGGAGCAACGCACCATCGGTGGAAGCCACCAGCCCATTCGCCGCCGACCGCTCGGCGCTGCGCTTGGCCGCCTTGGCTTGGCCGCTTACGCGCAGGATGTCGACAGCCTGGTCGAAGTCGCCGTCGGACACGGTGAGTGCCTTCTTGCAGTCCATCATGCCCGCGCCGGTGGCGTCGCGGAGTCTCTTCACTTCAGCAGCGGAGATCGTTGCCATGAGTTGGGTGGTCCTCGTTCTTTTGATGTGTATGGGCGTTCAGCTGTGGGTCGAGCCCTTATCCGGGTCGTAGACGTTTTCGGGGTCGGGATTGTCGGACTGGAGCTCCAGATCCGCTTCCTTATCCGCCGCCTCCTCGGCCTCGAGAGAGGCTTCCTCCGGCTGCTCCTCGCCGGGCACTGGGAGAGCGTCGGGCGCCGGCTCGTCGTGCGGTGTGGCCGGTGCCGGCTCCTGAGAGGCGCCGAGCAGCTCGAGCTCCCAGTCGGGCATTGGCTCAAGCTCTGCCTCAGCTCCCGTCTGCGCGCCTGAGCGGGCCATCAAGCCGTCAGCAACGGCATCGGCTAGCACCCGGGTGAGCAATGAAACCGAGCGAATGGCGTCGTCATTCCCGGGGATCGCAAAGTCGACCTCATCGGGGTCACAGTTGGTGTCGAGGATGGCGATCACTGGAATCCGCAGCTTGCGAGCCTCGTCGACAGCCAGATGCTCCTTCTTGGTGTCGACGATCCATACTGCCTGAGGAGTCCTCGTCATGTCCCGAATGCCGCCCAGGGTGCGTTCCAGCTTCTCCTTCTCCCGGCGTAGACCGAGCAGCTCTTTCTTGGTCAGACCGGATGCGGCAATGTCGTCGAAGTCCAGCCCTTCCAGCTCCTTGAGTCGCTGGATGCGCTTGATCACGGTGTGAAAGTTGGTCAGCATTCCGCCCAACCAGCGTTGGTTCACGTACGGCATTCCGACCCTGGTCGCCTGCTCGGCAATGGCCTCCTGGGCCTGCTTCTTGGTACCGACGAAGAGCACCTGGCCGCCACGGGCCACGGTGTCCTTGACGAACGCGTACGCGCGGTCGATGTAGGTCAGCGACTGCTGCAGATCGATGATGTAGATGCCGTTGCGCTCGGTGAAGATGAACCGCTTCATCTTCGGGTTCCAACGGCGGGTCTGGTGTCCGAAGTGGACACCGCTCTCGAGAAGTTGTCGTGTGGTGACGACGGCCATGGCCGCCCTTCCTTCCTTGCCGGCACGTGCGGGCGCCGGCGTACGGTTTCTCAGCACCGAGCCCTTCGGCGCTGCCTGATGCTCGCGCGACACACACTCGAGCTGACCTCTCGTCAGTGTCGAGACCGGATGTGGCGCCCGGACCGGAGCCGGTACGCGAGCATGCGAAGTCAGACCTGATGGCAGATCTGCACAGACGAGTCTATCCACAACGCACAGGTGCCTTCGAACGTCATCCACAGATTTGCCCGTGGCTGCACGATTTCTGGTGAGCGTCCGGAGACTCCCGCCATGCGAGTCCTTGCTGCGAGCGTCGGGAAATCGCGCACCGCCGTGCTGAGGAGGAACGAGCAGAGGCGGTCTTTCCTCTGCGAGCGGCGACGAAGTAGACGGATTCCGAGGTTCGCGCCGCCGATCTGCAGGAGGAGATGGCGGAACAACGCATTTCCGTTACGCCAGCTCCGACGAAGACGGCGGCAACCCAGCGAACATCGCAGCGAGCGGAAGCGAGCAATTAAACACCGCGCAATTGTGCGAGCAGCTCAAATACTGGGTCGACACCTGCGTGTAGCCGTCTTCGTAGCGGTTTGCGTGAGCGTGCTCGCCATTCCAGCTCCTGCTGTGGCCGCTCCGCCGTTGCCTACGCCCGCCGGTTGGCCACTCAGCGGGGTACCCGTGGTGCAGCGAGGATTCGCGCCGCCAGCGGTCGCGTGGGCACCTGGTCACCGCGGCGTTGATCTTGTTGCCAAACCCGGTGAGGCAATCCTGGCGGCGGCGAGCGGCACGGTGGTGTTCGCCGGATCGATTGCCGGCAAGCCCGTCGTCAGCATTGACCACGGCTCAGTCGGCACCACGTACGAGCCGGTGGTCAGCAGCCTGAGCGTCGGTGAACGAGTGGTGCTGGGGCAGGTGATCGGGGTACTCGGGACGGGCGGGCATTGTCGTGACTGCCTCCACTGGGGGCTCCGGGAGGGTAGAAGTTACCTCGATCCGCTGCTGCTGCTCGGCACTCGCGGTGGCCAGCTGCGGCTGGTGGCGGAGTCTCAGCGCGAGGTCGTGCAGCGCGAAGCACAGGCTCGCGCCAAGGCAGCCGCGTCCGCAACTCAGACCAGCGCCATCATGACCCTGCCTGGACGGCCTGGCAGCCACGGGTTTCTCCACCCGGTGGCGGGTGCGGTGACCTCGGCTTTCGGGATGCGGCTCCATCCGCTGCTCAAAGTCTGGAAACTGCACGACGGCACGGACTTTGCCGCCGCCTGCGGCACAGCCATTCGTGCGCCCTTTACGGGAGTGGTTACCCGGAGGGTCTTCAATCGGGCCTATGGCAATCGGCTGTTTCTGAGCCATGGCAGCGTCGACGGGGTTCGGGTGGACACCGCCTTCAACCACGCCGCGAGCTATCTGGTGCGGCCTGGTCAGCGGGTAAGCCGCGGCCAGGTGATTGGTGAGGTCGGGAGCACCGGTCTCTCGACTGGTTGCCATCTCCACCTGATGGTGTGGCTGAATGGACGGCTCAGCAACCCGATGAGCTGGTTATGACGGCACCGGGTTTGCCCTGCTCGCGCGGCGCCCCTGGAAGCAAGCCGTCGTCACTCTTCGCGAAACGAGGTATTTGATCTGCTCGCTCCGCTCCCGGGCATGTTTCGCTCATCGCTCCTCCGGTCACCAGCGGGCGCCTATCGACGCTCGCAGAGCGTTCAAGCGCGCGGGTGAGCCTGTTCGAAGGCCGATCGCAGCCGCTCGTTGGTCACATGGGTGTAGATCTGCGTCGTAGCGAGCGACGCGTGCCCGAGCATCTCCTGCACGCTGCGCAGGTCGGCGCCCCCCTCCAGCAGATGGGTCGCCATCGCATGCCGAAGTCCGTGGGGGCCGAGGTCGGGTGCCCCTTGGGTCATCTGAAGGGAGCGATGAACGACCCGGCGCACCACCCGAGGGTCGATCCGCTTGCCGCGCTCGCCGAGGAACATGGCTTGACCAGACTCGCCAGTCACCAGTAGCACCCTGGCCTTTCCCAGCCAGGCCTCGACCGCACGTAAAGCTGGTCTACCGAGGGGTACGGTTCGCTCCTTGCTGCCCTTGCCGAAGACCCGGATCACCTGGCGGGCCCGATCAAGATCGGCCAGGTCGAGGCCGCACAACTCCGATACCCGGACTCCAGTGGCATACAGGACCTCTAACACCGCAGCATCGCGGGCGGCGATCGGTCCCCCAGCCTCGGCAACTGCGGCGACCGCGTCATTGAGCATCTGGGCTGCCGTTCCGGCCTCGAGCGTGGGCGGCAATGTTCTGGTGATCTTCGGAGAGCGCAGGCTGGCCGCTGGATCCGTGGCAACCTGGCCGGTCTCATGTGCCCAGGCGAAGAACATGCGCGCCGCGGCCGCTCTGCGTTGCAGTGTGGCGCGGGCGTGGCCGAGGGTGTGCTGCTTGGCCAGCCAACTGCGCAGCGCCCTCAAGTCGACGGCGTCCAAGGAATCGATGCCCAGCCGACTCAGATGGGTGAACAGATTCACAAGGTCCGCACGGTAGGCACGCACGGTGTGCTCAGCCAGGCTTCGCTGGCCCCGAAGGTGCCGTACGTAGCTGGACAGCAGTGCGTCGAACTGCGGCGGCAACCCTGTCTCGGCCACTTGACCACTCTGAAACACGAGAGTGCGAATTCCAAGCACGCCACGCGGTACCCTCACCGGCGTGCCCTCTCAGATCAGCACCGTGGATGAGTTGCGGGCCGGTGGAACGATTCTGCCGATCCTGCGCTGGGGTAATCCGATCATGCACCGGCCCACTCGTCGGGTGACCGCATTTGACGACGGGTTGATCGAGCTGGTGCGGAACATGTTCGCCACAATGTACGCGGCGGAGGGCGTTGGTCTGGCCGCCCCTCAGGTAGGCGTCGATCTGGCGGTGTTCGTCTATGACTGCCCTGATGAGGACCATGCCAGGCACGTCGGCGTGATGTGTAACGCCGAAGTCAGCTTGCCCGAAGGTAAGGAGCGCAAGCTGCACGCTGCCGACGAGGGCTGCCTTTCCTTGCCGGGCGCCTACATCGAGCTGGCCCGGCCGGACCACGCCATCTGCCGAGGCTTCGACCAGAACGCCGAAAGTGTCGAGGTAGTCGGCACGGGCCTGCTTGCTCGATGTTTGCAGCACGAGACCGATCATCTCAACGGCATCGTGTTCGGCGACCGGCTCTCAGGGCGGGCTCGCAAGAAGCTCTATGGGTTGCACGAGGACGCCGCTGACCTCTATCCCGACGACTGGCCGGTGACCCCCCGAGGCGACAGTGAGTAGCAGGCAATGGCTGCAGCCGCGGCCACATTGAGCGAATCGATGCCTGCAGACATCGGGATGCGAGCCCGTACGGTGGCGCCGTCCGACCAGCGCTTCGAGAGTCCGCCTCCTTCAGTGCCGAGCAGCACCGCAAGCCGGACCTCGGGTGTGATGCTTGCTGCCAGTTCGCTGAGCTCGACTGCATCCGGCGCCAGGCTGAGCGCCACAGTGAGGAATCCCGCCGCGTTCAACATCTGAGGCGCATCGCGCCAGCCATCCAGTCGCGCCCAGGGCAGTGAGAACACCGCACCCATGCTTACCTTGATCGATCGGCGGTACAGCGGATCGGCCGCCCGCGGCGACAGCAGTGCACCGCCCCATCCCAAGCCGGCCGCGTTCCTGAGGATGGCTCCGACATTGGTGTGGTCGACGATGTCCTCCAAGACGACTAATCGCTGCAGCGCCAGCAACTCCTCGACGCTGTACCGCTGCTCGCGGTGCAGCGAGGCCAAGGCGCCACGATGGACATGGAAGCCTGTCACCTGCTCTGCGAGATCCTCGGTCACGACATAGAGGGGTACCCCAGGCCAGCCGGCGAGCACGTCGCACAAGCTCTCCAGCCAGCGCTCAGCCAACAGGAAGGACCGCGGCCGGTATCCGGCGTCGATAGCGCGGCGGATGACCTTCGCACCCTCGGCAATGAAGAGGCCATGTTCGGACTCCAGATGCCGACGGAGCGACGCGTCCCGGAGCCGCACGTAGTCGGCCAGCCGAGGGTCGGCGGCGTCGGTGATGGCAAACCTCACTATGATCCTCCTCTCATGCACATCGTCGGAACATTGGACTGGAAGCCAGCACTTGACCATTCCGAGCTCTTGGCTCGGCCCGTCAGGGAGGCAATCGCCGATCTCGGATTGGACTGCTTCGTGGCTTCTATCGACCCAAGCCGAGCTGACACGGCTACCTTCTGTGCTGCATACGACGTGCCGTTGGAGGTCTCCGCCAACTGTGTCGTGGTGGCCGGCCGGCGCGCCGAGGTGTCCATGATGGCAGCGTGCCTGGTGCGGGCCACCGACAGAGCCGACGTCAATCGGGTGATCAGGAAGCGGCTTGACGTACGCAAGATCTCCTTTGCCGGAATGGACGAGGCAGTACGCCAGACCGGCATGGAGTACGGCGGCATCACTCCCATCGGCCTCCCGCCCACCTGGCCCATCCTGGTTGACGAAGTGGTCGCGGCCCTGGACATGATCGTGATCGGCAGCGGGATCCGCGGGAGCAAGCTCGCTCTGCCCGGGGAATCTGCCGCCAACCTGCCGAATGCCGAGATCTTGGCCCTCGCGCTCAGCTCAACAAACTGACAATCGCGGCGACCCCAACGGCCACGATGATCACGCGATAGATCGTCGTTGGAATTTTGCGACCCACCCTGCCGCCGACCTGGGCGCCGAACACCGATCCGACGGCGATCGCGATCGCTGCCGGCCAGTTCACCTCACTGACGATCACGAACACCACACTGGCGATCGCATTGACGATCGTGGCCAGTACGTTCTTGATCGCATTGATCTTGAGCAGTGACTCCGACAGTCCGATGCCCAAGATCGCGATCAATAAGACTCCCTGGGCTGCACCGAAGTATCCGCCGTAGACGCCGACGAACGCGACGGCCAGCCACAGCAGAACCGGGCCATGGACAGACCCGCCGTCGGCACCCAGCCGCGCACGCCGGATGGCAAGCCTGGCGGAGATGAAAGGTTGCATGATGACCAGGACGCAGCCAAGACCGATCAGGGCCGGCACGATGGCGTCAAAGGCTGCCGACGGCAGCCACAGTAACAGCAGCGCACCGGCGATGCCGCCCAACAGCGAGGCCGTTCCCAACCACAGCAGCCGCCGGCGCTGACCGGTCAGCTCATGCCCCGTGGCCCACGCGCCCGAGAGCGAGCCGGGCGCCAGCCCCACGGTGTTGGAGACGTTGGCGATCACCGGTGGCACGCCAAGTGCCAGGAGAGTCGGAAACGTGATCAAGGTTCCCGAGCCGACGACCGTATTGATCAAACCTGCGGCCGCTCCAGCGCCGAGCAGCGCAAGAAGATCAAGCCAGGTCACTGAGGTTAGGCTGGCTCTCCTGCTCAGACTGGCCGTTGGGGGCGGCCGAGACCGCGGGCTGCTCCGGTGTTGCAGGCATCACCGGCAGATCCAGTGGTCCTGGTCGTTGCTCCAACTCGTGGGCCTCCTGGATCGCCTCCTCAACCGTGCGCTTCAAGGCCGCCTCCTCTTCGGCGTTCTGCTTCTCGATTTCTCGCTGCACGTCGATCTTGTCCGGCGGGGTGAAGTCGCCCTTGACGGCGCCCGGTATGGCGGAGGAGGCCACCGAGCCGACAACGCTGCCGAGGCCCTTCAAGGCGTCGTTCAGCTCGCTCGGCACGACCCACACCTTATTGGCGTCGCCGCGAGCAATCGCTGGCAGCATCTGCATGTACTGATAGGCGAGCAGCGCCTGATCTGGCTGACCTGCATGGATGGCGTTGAAGACCGTGGTGATCGCCTGGGCCTCGCCCTCAGCGCGGAGCATCTGAGCCTGGCGATCGGCCTGGGCTCGCAGTACGGCTGCCTCGCGGTCGCCCTGCGCCCGAAGGATTGCCGACTCCTTCTCACCGCCGGCGGACAGAATCGACGACTGCCGCTGGCCCTCAGCAAGCAAGATCACAGCCCGCTTGTCCCGCTCCGCCCGGGCACCCTTTTCCATCGCATCCCGGATGGTGGCCGGGGGCTCAATCGCGCGGAGCTCGACCCGGTTGACCTTGATTCCCCACTTGCCGGTTGCCTCGTCAAGGACAACGCGAAGCTTCTGGTTGATCTCCTCACGGCTGGTCAGCGCCTGCTCAAGATCAAGACCGCCGATGATGTTGCGCAGAGTGGTCATCGTCAGCTGCTCGATCGCCTTGATGTAGTTCTGGGCTTCGTACGCCGCGCGGACGGGATCGATGATCTGGAAGTAGATGACCGAGTCGATGTTGACCATCAGGTTGTCCTCGGTGATCACTCCTTGAGGCGGGAACGGTACGACGTTCTCCCGCATGTCCAGGTTGTAACGCACCTTGTCAAACAGCGGCACCACCAAATGGGGCCCTGGCTCCAGCGTGCGCCTGAACTTGCCCAGCCGCTCGACGACGCCAACCCGCTGTTGGCGGATCACCCGGACGGCGTTACCTATGAAGAAGATCACCGCCAGCGCAATGGCCAAGACGACGATCAATGATGCGAGATCCACGATCTTCCTTCTCTCTAGGGAAGTTGCCCGTGCTTCGGGTAGACAACAGCAATGACTCCGTCGATCTCATAGACCTCGATCTCGGTGCCTTGCTCGATCACCACGTCGGAGGAATAAGGTCGTGCCGTCCAACTCTGACCGTCCACCTTGATCTCGCCGCCCGACTTGTCGATCTGCGACATGGCAAACCCACTGCTGCCCACCATCTTTGCCGCTGATGATCGATAACCGGGCATATTGCGCACCTTGACGAGCAACGTTGGCCTCAGCAACAGCAGCATGGCGACGCTGATGCCGGTCGCGACCAGGATCTGCAGCCACCACAGCGAAGGCGCCAACACCGCGACCCCGGCTGCAGCCAGCGCCCCCACGGCAAGCATGATCAGAACCAGGTCGAGCGACATGATCTCGGCGACCCCCAGAAGGAAAGCGAGACTCAGCCAGATCGCCCAGGAGTTCTCACCCAGCCAGTCGGTCAAGTTCACCTCCATCATGGTCTCCAGACGCAGTCGTTTCTGTTCTTCAATGGTGCCAGTTGGGCTAAAGCGCCCGCGCGGTCCACCGACCGTCGGCCTCGGCCAAACTCAGCTCGACATCGAACGTCTTTGTGAGGTTCTCGGCAGTGAGGGTGTCGCGCAGCGGACCAGCAGCCACAATTTTTCCGCCCCTGAGCAGCATGGCATGCGTGACACCGGCCGGAATCTCTTCTACGTGGTGTGTCACGAGGACCGAGGCTGGTGCGTAATGATCCTGAGCGAGTTCGCCGAGGGTGTTGACCAGCGTTTCGCGGCCGGCGAGATCCAGGCCGGCGGCAGGCTCGTCGAGGAGCAACAGCTCAGGATCGGTCATCAGGGCCCGAGCGATCTGCACCCGCTTGCGTTCGCCCTCGCTGAGTGTGCCGAATGTGCGATCCGCCAGAGCGTCGATGCGGAGCTGGGCGAGCAGCTCGTCGGCCCGTTCGTGGTCGAGATCGTCGTACTGCTCACGCCACCGGCCGAGGACCGCGTACGAGGCGGAGACCACGACGTCATGAACACGTTCGCCCCGAGGGATTCGCTCGGCCAATGCGGCAGAAGTGAGGCCGATTCGTGGTCGCAGCTCGAAAACGTCAACACAGCCGAGAACCTCGCCGAGTAGTCCGGCTACCCCGCTGGACGGATGGATCTGCGCCGAGATCACCTGCAGCAACGTGGTTTTGCCCGCTCCATTGGGACCAATCACGACCCAACGGTCTGCCTCGTCGACTTCCCAGGTGATGTCGTTGATCAAGGTGGAGCCGTTCCGGACGATACTCACGCCAGCTAGGTCCACAACAGCTGCCATGGGTTCAACCTACAGTTCGGATCGCGGCCCCGCCGTGCTGAGGAGGAGCGAGGGACATGCCTTTCGTCCTCGAGTGACGACGAAGTAGGCGGGCTCCACGCCGCGATCCACCGCGACCAGGATTGCGCGCCGCTGTCCTGGACGAGCGAGTGAGCAGACACGTCTTTCGTCTGCGAGCGAGATGAGGAAGGCAGCGGCTTCCCAGCGCAATCCTCGGCGAGCGGAGCGAGCCATCAGGCGCGGAGCGAGCCATCGGACACAGCTCAGACGTACCGTAGGTCGATGGACTCGCTGCCCTCGGTCCGCATGACCGCCAACCTGAACTCATTGATCAAAGGCCAGCAGTCCATTGAGCAGGCCGAGCGAGCGATTGTGGGTCGCGACGTCGCCCATCATGTGGTTGACCCCGATGGTGCCCTCGGCCTCGATCCGCTGCAGGCGTCGACACTCGACGCCGCCTTGGAGGCACTGCTGGCAGCGGAATCTGACGGATGGTTCCTCGCACTTCCGGTACCGGGATCCCTTGCCCCACTGCGTGGTCCCACCGCTTTCAACCTGGCCGCCCTCGACCATGGCGAGGCCGTGGTCGCAAGTGCAGCTGGTCTCGGCCTAGTGCCGACCCGGGTCGGGCAGGCCGTCCAGTGGCGGATCTTCGCTGCGGAGCGACCGCTCGCTCCGAGCAGTCCCTACGAGGCAGAGCGGGCCCTGAATGAGGTTGTCATCGATGCGGCCGGGACGTTATCGCGACTCGATGTCGCCGCGGGCACCCGACCGGCGCCACCGAGTGCGGTGATGCTCGCCCCTGGATATAGCACGCGCCAGCGAGTAACGGTCGAGCGAGCAGCCCGCCTGTTGGCGGCGTGCGACGCCGCCTTGCTTGACGACGGAGCGAGCATCTCCTCATTCGAGGCCGACCGCCGGGCCCAAGAGCTGCGCCGCATACGGGCGAAGGCTGGCGAGGCGCTCGGCTCGGCCGTCAGCTGGCTGCGCTGAGCGGATCGCCGGCCGCCGTGCTGAGGAGAAGCGAGCCGACACGCCTTTCGTCGGCGAGCGACGACGAAGTAGGCAGCTTCCCAGCGCGATCCGCAGCGAGCGGAGCGAGCAATCAAACACTGTCGTGTCAGCTACGCTGCCGCCATGTCGCTTCTTCCTGCCCTGACGGGATCGTTCTCTACGCCAGCAGCCGACAACCCCACTGTCGCAATGATGGAGGCGGCCTACGCGCACCACAGCATCGACGCGCGATACGTGAATTGCGACGTGGCCGCCGCGGACCTGGCAGATGCGCTGCGCGGGGCGACGGCCATGGGCTGGATCGGCTTCAACTGCTCGTTACCGCACAAGGTGGCGGTGATCGAGCTGCTTAATGAGCTCGCCGAGTCGGCCCGTCTCATCGGCGCGGTGAATTGTGCGGTACGCCGCAATGACCGGTGGATCGGGGAGAACACCGACGGCCAAGGCTTCCTGGCCTCCTTGCGCACCGTGGCCGAACCGGCGGGACAGCGAGTCCTCATTCTCGGCGCTGGGGGGGCGGCACGCGCGATAGCTGTCGAGCTCGCACTTGCAGGAGCGGCTGAGGTATGGGTTGCCAATCGCAACCTCGCCAAGGCAGCCGAAATTGAAACCCTGGTGAACGATGAGACGTCAAGCGCCTGCACAGCCGTCGAGTGGCGGCAGGAGCTCACTGTGCCGGCGTCTGCCAACGTCGTGGTCAATGCCACATCGCTGGGCTTACCCGGTTCCGGGGAGGTGCCAGTTTCGTTCGATGTGATTCCGATGGACCTGGTGGTCTGCGACGTCATCCCGAATCCGCCCGACACCTCCTTCCTGCAGCGGGCCCGTCAGGCCGGCGCGACCACCCTCGATGGCCGTGGCATGCTGCTCAACCAAGGAGCGATCAACGTTGAGCTGTGGACCGGTGTCGACCCGGATCGTGAGGTGATGGGTCGAGCACTTGACGAGGCCATTGCGGGCTGGGCCCACCCGTAGCCGGCTGGCGCAGTTCGGCAGCGTCAGGCGACCTGCTCCGTATCCTGTGGACATGCAGGCACCCACTCCGCCGCTCGGCACTTTGTTCGCGATCGGGGGCGCCGAGGCCAAGTTACGGCGGCGGACCGTGCTCGAGGCTTTTGTTGCCGCGGCGGGGGGCTCCGACGCGCGGATCGCGGTCGTTTCCTCGGCCTCCTCGCTGGGTGTCGAGGTAGTCGAGGTCTATCGGGGCGTCTTCACATCGCTCGGAGCCCGCGAGGTCATTTCGCTGCGTCCGGAGAGTCGCACACAGGCACAGGATCCTGATCTTGTGGAACCGCTGGGCAAGGTCAGCGCCATATTCCTGACCGGCGGCAACCAGCTGAAGCTCAGTTCACTTATCACCGGCACCCCGTTCGGGGAGGCAATCCAGGAGGCGTATCAGCGAGGGACGCTGGTTGGCGGCACGTCAGCGGGCGCCAGCATCCTGGCTGAACACATGATCGCGTTCGGCGCGGGCGGCTCCACGCCCAAGCAACGAATGAGTCAGCTATCCGCCGGACTCGGCCTGCTCCGCGGCATCATGATCGATCAACACTTCGAACAGCGCAATCGCTACGGACGGCTACTGTCCCTGGTGGCTCAGTCCCCATCGCTGCTCGGCTTGGGGGTGGATGAGGACACGGCCGCTGTCATTCACGACGGAAGCCGGCTCTCAGTCGTCGGCCGAGGTGCCGTCACGGTGGTCGATGGGCAGCACCTCATCTCCAATGCCTTCGCCGCCAAGCGCACGACTCCATTACTGATGTCCGGGGCCGTGATCCACATACTGCCTGCCGGTAGCCAGTTCGACCTGACAACCCGGACCTTGCTCGCCCACCAGACAGCTGATCCAGACCCCGAGGTGCTGGAGGCGCGGGCCGCTGAGGCCGAGCTGCGGAAGCCCGGCTCGTAGGGTCGGCGAGTGCCGAAAACACTTCACCGCCCTGCAAAACTGCCGTTATGAACTCACTCCTGGATCGGCTCTTTCGGGCGTGGACAGCTGCCGACGATCTAGATCAGCTGGAAGGTCGGTTCGCCGGGCTCTATACCGATCCCGTACGGGTCAACGGCTCAAACGTCTCGCTCGTCGATCTCGCCGCCCGAGGCCGCGCCCTACACAGAGCCTTCTCCGATCTGCGCGCCGACGTGCTGCAGGTCGTTGACAGCACCGACAGCATCGCCGTCGCCTTCGTTATGCGTGGCCGGCACACCGGGCCGTACCAGACCCCGTTCGGAACCATCCAGCCGAGCGGCTCCGACGTGCAGATCCGCACTATCGACGTACTGACCATCACTGACGGAAAGATCTCCGCCATCTGGGTGAACGCCGATGATCTCGGTACCCTGCGCCAGTTGGGCTGGCAGCCGTAAGAGCCGCCCCGACGACCACCCCAGCTCTACCCGCCGAGGAGTGGCAGGATCACAGCAAAGCCGATCCTGTGAGGAGACCTCGTGACCGAGAGCGTTGCCCCGACTCCACACCCTGATCTCAAGATCATCTCTAGCAGGGTCTTCCGTGGTCCGAACATCTGGCACTACGAACCGGCCATCCAGCTTGTCGTCGATCTCGGCGTGCTGGAAGACTTTCCGACCAACAAGCTGCCCGGCTTCACCGACGCTCTACTGGAGCGGCTACCCGGCCTGGTGAATCACACCTGTAGCCGCGGTCGCCGCGGCGGGTTCGTGGAGCGGCTGCACGAGGGCACCTGGGTGGGTCACGTAGCCGAGCATGTCGCGTTGCAGCTGCAGCAGGCCGTCGGCCATGACATGCGGCGTGGCAAGACCCGGCAAGTAAAGGGCGAACGCGGTCGCTACAACGTGATCTACGCCTACTACGACGAGTCAGTAGGACTTGCCGCCGGTGAACTGGCCGTCCGACTGGTCAACCACTTGATCGTCCCCGACCCCGGCTTCGACTTCGACGAAGCGTTGGAGCGGTTCATCGTCCGCGGTGAGCGGACCGCATTCGGGCCGTCCACCCAGGCAATCGTGGAGGAGGCAGTGAGCCGCGACATTCCCTATTTGCGGCTCAACAGCGCATCGCTCGTGCAGCTCGGCCAGGGGGTTCATCAGAAACGGATCCGAGCCACCATGACCTCCCAAACGCCCTCAGTCGCGGTTGATATCGCCAGCAACAAAGAACTGACTCTGTCGCTGCTCGCGGCTGCCGGGCTGCCGGTTCCTCGATCGCAATCGGTCCGTACCCTCGACGACGCGGTCCGATTGGCCAACCGCATTGGCTATCCCGTAGTCCTCAAGCCGCTCGACGGTAACCATGGCCGAGGCGTGATGCTCGATTTACGCAGTGATGCGGACGTGCGCCGCGCCTTCGATGTCGCAAAGTCGGAGTCACGGGGCGGCTTGGTGATCGTCGAGACCTTCGTAACAGGGCGGGACTACCGATGCCTGGTGATCGACGGCAAGATCGCGGCGATCGCCGAGCGAGTGCCAGCTCACGTCATCGGCGACGGCGCACTGACGATCAATCAGCTGGTTGCGAAGACGAATGCCGATCCCCGCCGTGGCGTTGGCCATGAGAAGGTGCTGACCCGGATCAAGATCGATCAGGCCGCGATCGACCTGGTTGCGGAGCAGGGATTCGGCATGGACGACGTGCCCCCTGAGGGCAAGATGATCAAGTTGACGCTCACCGGGAACATGTCCACCGGTGGCATCTCCATCGACCGCACGTTCGAGGCACACCCGGAGAACATCGAGATTGCCGAAGAGGCCGCGCAGGTGGTCGGGCTGGACATTGCGGGCATCGACTTCATTGCGCCCGATATCACCCAGCCCGTACGCGAGACCGGCGGAGCGATATGCGAAGTCAATGCCGCACCTGGTTTCCGGATGCACACCCACCCGACGATCGGTGACCCGCAGTACGTGTCGAAGCCGGTGGTCGACATGCTGTTCCCGCCTGGCACCTCGAGCCGGATCCCGATCATCGCTGTCACCGGCACCAACGGCAAGACCACGACGTCGCGGATGATCGCCCACATCTTCAAAGGCATCGGCAGGAAGGTCGGCATGACGTCGACCGACGGCGTCGTGATCGATGAGCGGTTGGTCATCCGCTCAGATGCATCGGGGCCCAGGTCGGCAAAGATGGTGCTACAGAATCCACGGGTCGACTTCGCAGTCTTCGAGGTAGCGCGTGGTGGCATCCTGCGTGAAGGCTTGGGTTATGAGCGCAATGACGTCGGCGTCGTGCTCAACGTGCAGCCCGACCACCTGGGCCTCCGCGGGGTCGACACGCTCGAGCAACTCGCCGACGTCAAGGCGGTCATTGTGGAGGCTGTGCCGCGAAACGGCTTCGCCGTCTTGAACGCCGACGACCCGCTGGTTCGCGGCATGCGCCGGCGTTGCGATGGTCGCATCGTGTGGTTCACCATGGCCGAGCCGGGTGGCGAGATCCGCGATTCCGTTGACGATCACTGCCGTCGTGGTGGGCGAGCGGTCGTATTGGAGCACAGCGATCTTGGCGACATGATCGTGGTCAAGGAAGGTCGCCGCTCCATGCAGCTGGCCTGGACCCATTTGTTACCCGCCACCTTCGGCGGGCGCGCGATCATGAACGTTCAGAACGCCATGGCGGCTGCTGCAGCGGCCTTCGCAGCAGGTGCCTCACTGCATGACATCAGACAGGGCCTGCGGACCTTCTCGACCAACTACTATCTCTCCCCCGGCCGTCTCAATGAGGTCAGTGTCGCGGGCCGAACCGTGATCGTCGACTACTGTCACAATGTCCCGGGCATGATCATGCTCGGCGATTTCGTGGACAAGACCGGTGATGCTCTCGAGAGCGTGAATGACTTGGGACGGATTTCGCGCATTGGCGTGATCGCGACTGCTGGCGATCGCCGGGACGACGACATGCGCAAACTGGGCCACGAGGCGGCACAGCACTTCGATGTGCTGATCGTGCGCGAGGACACCAATCTCCGCGCACGCGCCGCTGGGGAGGTCGCCAACCTGGTAGCTGCCGGCGCGCGTCGGGCGATGGCTGAGGGCGCACGCTGCAAGCAGGTCGAGATCGTCTTAGAGGAACTCTCCAGCGTGCGGCACGCTCTGTCGCGGTCCAACCCGGGCGACCTGGCGGTGATCTGCGTGGAGCAGCATGCGGCGGTCATGGCCGAACTGGAGTCCTTCGGTCACCACGCCCAGCCTGGCGCCCGGCCGCAGGACGAGCGCGAAATCAACAATGCCGTGCCTGACCCGGATTCGCACTGAGTACCTTCGAGCGCAGCACATCGGCATCGTCCCGCGATGCGCCATGATCAACGAGCCACTGATCCAGCAGCTCGCGGTCCTGGTGAGTCATGATCGCAACCACATCGCCGTCGCGCGCCTGGCCCACCAAGGACACCAGGCAAGCCAGCTCGCTGTCGTGCTCACGGAGAATGTCCACGCCGGCATGGCCGGCTCCCTGTTTGATCAGTTGGCCAACCTGATCCGTGCTGCGGCCCCGCAGGTAATTTGACTTGTAGGCGATCTCGACCACATCCGCACTGAGGCCGGCAATCTCGCCGAGCCGTACGAAGACCTCGTCGCTCCGATCACCTGCAGTTCCCACACCCAGCAACAGGCGGCCGTGAGGCGGGCGAATGCCATTCATGATCTCCAGCAGTGCTTCCAGCCCTGCCTCGTTGTGGGCCAGATCGATCACCACGCTGATCATTCCGTCGGCGACCGAGACGGTCCAGATGTTCATCCGCCCGGGGTTGTGATCGCTCGGATCGAAGGATCGCAGACCCTGGGCTACTTGATCAACTGAGAATCCCAGTGCCAGCGTGGCTGAAGTAACCGCCAGAACGTTCTCAACATTGACCTTGCTCAGCCCTGCCAAGGTCATGGGCACCTCGACCACGTTAACGACTGGACGTGGGTCGGCGCCGGCCCTCAGCACGCTCACCCAGCCGTCCAGCAAGGTGGTCACCCGGCCGCCTGCGGAGAGCACGCTGCGCCCCGACGGCGAGTCGGGATCGCGCGTGAACACCCATATTTGCGCTTTGGTGCCGAGCCGCATAGCGAACGTCCGCGGGTCGTCGGCGTTCAGCACGCACCAGCCGTCCGGCTTGGTGATCTTGGTGACGACCGCTTTGACCTCGGCGAGCTGGTCCAGGGTGTCGATTCCGTCGAGGCCCAGGTGGTCGGAGCTGATGTTGGTCACCACCGAGACGTCGTTGTATGCGACGCCGACGCCGCGACGCAAGATTCCACCGCGTGCCGTTTCGGTCACCGCCAGCTCCACACCCGGGTGGCGCAGCACCTGACCGGCACCGCTCGGGCCGGAGAAGTCACCAGCCTCGATCAGCTGACCATCGATGTACACGCCGTCAGTGCTCGACCAGCCCACCGACATGCCAGCCTGGCGGGCAACGTGTCCGATCATTCGAGCCGTAGTGGTCTTGCCGTTGGTGCCGGTGATCGCCACCACGGGAATGCGCGGCCGGATTAGCCGGGGAGCCGAACCGAGCGGCGCCGCAGCAAGCACGGCACCTTCGGCCCTGATCGTCTCCGCGACCGCCTGAGGTCCGGCCACGCAGCTGTCCAGCACCCGCGCCAGCCCGTACGCCAATGCTTCGGCCCGGCCGGCATTGCGCCAGGGATAGGCCACCACGAGCTCGTTGACCGCCTGTCCCGTTCGCGTACGCACCGCCAACCTGGTCACACCTCCGGCACGGGTCAGCCGCCGTACGACCTGGGTCACGATCCGTATCGCGAATCGCTGCCGGAATACGGTGCCCGTCGTCCCGGGGCGCGCTTTGCCCAAGTCCAGCTCGACGCCAAGATCACGCGCCGCGGCCTCGGAAAGCCCCAGCAGTTCGGTCAAGTCGACCGTCACCTTCGCCGCCGGCCTCGGGAAATACAGATTCGGCCCGTCGAGGAGGCGCACTTCGGTCAGCGAGCGGGCAGCGGAGGGGGTGGCCATCAGCGCCTCAGGCGCCGGTGGAGTGCAGGCCGCCGTCCACGTGGATCATCTCTCCGGTTGTCTTGGGGAAGAAGTCACTGAGCAGGGCGACTACGGCCTTGGCCGTCGGCGTCATATCCTTGGGATCCCAACCCAGCGGTGCCCGCTCGCCCCAGACCTCGTTGAAGGCATCGGCACCGCTGATCGCCTTCTTGGCCAGCGTTTCCAGCGGGCCGGCGGCAACCAGATTGACGCGAATTCCCTCCGGTCCCAGATAGCGCGCCAGGTAGCGGCTGGTGCTCTCCAACGCCGACTTGGACACCCCCATCCAGTCATAGACCGGCCACGACACAGTCGCGTCAAAGGTCAGCCCAACGACCGAGGCCGACTCGGCCAGCAGCGGCTTGCAGGCCATCGTCAACGACGCCAGCGAGTAGGCCGACACCTGCAGCGCGGTACTGACGTCGGACCACGGTGTGCTGAGGAACTTTCCGCCGAGCGCAGTCTCCGGGTTGGCGAAAGCCAGCGAGTGCACCAGGCCATCGAGATGGTCGAGATGCTCGCCCAGCTGCGCGGCCAGGCCTGCCAGATGGTCCTCGTTGGTGACATCGACTTCTAGCAACAGCGGCACCGGGTCGAGCTTCTTGATCACCCGCCCGGTCAGGCTCATGGCTCGGCCGAAGTTGGACACCACCACGCTTGCCCCCTCAGCTTGGGCGATTTTGGCTACATGGAAGCCGATCGAGGTGTCCAAGGTGACGCCGGCAACAAGGATGCTCTTGCCCTCGAGAATGCCCACAGATGTCCCTTCTGCATTGTGAAAGTCGTGCGGTCGCGGTCAGTGGCCCATGCCGAGGCCGCCGTCGACCGGGATCACTGCCCCGGTGATGTAGCCGGCCGCGTCGCTGGCGAGGAACTCGACTGTCCCCGCGATATCGGCCACCGAGCCGAACCGCCCCAGCGGAATCTGCTCGGCGTACTTCTTGACCAGATCCTCGCCCAGCTCGGCGGTCATGTCGGTCTCGATGAAACCCGGAGCCACCACATTCGCCGTTACGCCGCGGGAGCCGAGTTCGCGGGCCAGGGAGCGCGCCATCCCGACCAGCCCGGACTTGGATGCCGCGTAGTTGACCTGTCCGGCCGAACCCATCTGTCCGACGACTGAGGAGATGAAGACGATCCGGCCGAACCTGCCTCGGATCATCGGTCTGGCAGCCCGACGCGCCACTCGGAACGCGCCGGTCAAGTTGGTGGCAATCACTTGATCCCAGTCCTCGTCCGACATCCGCATCAGCAAGGTGTCCCGGGTGATTCCGGCGTTTGCGACCAGCACCTCGACGTTGCCAAGAGCTGACTCCACCTGAGCGAATGCCGCCTCTACCTGGCCGGGATCGGTCACATCGCACTGCACGCCCAAGACATCCGTTGGGACCTCTCCACTGCGGTAGGTGGCGGCGACACGATGCCCGGCCTCTGCCAGCCGAGCAGCGATACCATGACCAATTCCCTTGCTGCCACCGGTCAGCAGAACGACGCGCGCTGGGTTCACGGGGTCACGCTACCGAGTACTCCAGATCGTCTGCGAGCAGGCGTAGGCTGACGTGGTGACCGATCGCGATGTGGGCACACACACCCCAACCGTCGCCGAGACGGGCCACAGAGGCTCAGCCCCGCTGATCACCGATGCCCGTATGGCGACAAGCGAGGAGATGTCGTCCCGGATCCGCCGGTACACGATTACCATGGCCTTCCGCGCCGCCTGCTTCGTCAGCATGATCTTTGTATCTGGCGCCTTCCGCTGGGTGTTGTTCGCCTGCGCCGTGGTGTTGCCGTTCATCGCAGTCATCGCCGCGAACCAGGTCAATCAGCATTTTCGCTCCGGGAAGAAGATGACCCACGCGCTGCCGATCGAACGTCCGCAGCTCACCACTGGTCACAATGACGAGGCGTACAACAACGAAGTCTTCGAGGAGGACGGCAGTCAACGCCGGCCGAATGAGCGCGTCGCCTAGCGGTGTCGACCCGCTGCCCACAGATCCCGAAGGCCTGAGGTGCTCCGCTAAGGGCTGTCGGCGGCCCGCCTCGTACGACCTGCAGTGGAACAACCCCAAGATCCATCTGGCGGATCGTCGCAAGCACTGGTTGGCCTGCGATGATCATCGCGAGTCCCTGGCGCAGTTCCTGTCAGCGCGCGGGTTCCTGAAAGAGGTGCTCCCGCTCTGACTCGTTGTCCGCAACCCACGTGCACGTAGGTTGCGGTCGGTCTGCATGGGAAGCAACCTGTGCAGACCGTCAGAAACCTGTGCAGAGCTGCGGTTACTGAGGTTGACTAGCCGCCTATGGCCGACATCGGCCGATCCGGTTGCAAGAAGCTCGGGTCGTTGATGCCGTGGCCGGGCTGTTTGCCGGCAACAGCGGCTACCCAGCGGGCGGCAAGTTCTGAGTCGCTTGCGCCGGTTCGCAGGGGCGTACGCAGGTCGGACTCGGTGCGAGCGAAGAGGCAGTTCCGGATCTGGCCATCGGCTGTCAGTCGGACCCTGTCGCAGGCGCCGCAGAACGGCTTGGACACGGACGCGATGACGCCGACCGAGTAGCCGGTACCAGCCACCCGGAACAGCTCCGCCGGTGCGCTTCCCCGAGTCAGTACATCTTCTGGGTCCTCCACCAGCTCGACATGCTGGCTGAGGCGCTCCCTGATCTCGTCTGCGGTGATCATCTCGTCGCGCTTCCAACCGTGCTGCGGATCCAAAGGCATCTGCTCGATGAACCGCAGCTGGACCTGCTCCGCCATCGCCCAGCGCAGCAGATCGAACGCTTCGTGATCATTGACACCGCGCAGCAGCACAGTGTTGATCTTGACTGGGGCAAGCCCGGCATCGCGTGCCGCGGTGATTCCGGCAAGCACGTCGGGTAGCCGCCGCCGCCGCGCGAGCTGGGCAAAGGTGTCCGGATCAAGCGTGTCCAGCGAGATGTTGATCCGCTTCAGGCCTGCAGCGGCCAGCTTCTGGGCCCGCGCAGCCAAGCCGATGCCGTTCGTGGTCAGGGCGATGTCAGGCGTAGGCGAGAGAGCTGCGATATCAGCGACGAGCAGCTCCAGATTCTTGCGTAGCAGCGGCTCGCCACCGGTCAGGCGTACGGTCGTGATGCCCAGTCGCTCCACGCCGATCGTGATAAGTCGCACGATCTCGTCATCGGTCAACACTTCTGCGCCAGGCAGCCAGTCGAGACCCTCGGGCGGCATGCAATAGGCACAGCGCAGATTGCACCGATCGGTAAGAGAGACCCGCAGATCCGTTGCGACTCGGCCGTATGCATCCGCAAGCACCAGTTGATCACGCTCTGTCGATTCCGCATGCGCGGAGGCCGAACTTCGCAGCCGTGGAAGCGGAAGCAGCGTGGTCATGTGTTGAGTCTAATTTGCCCGTTCGCCGACCAACTGATCCGATCAGGATGTGTGTAAACGTTCATCGTCTCGCCGCGGACGAAGCCGATCAGCGTAAGCCCGGCCTCCTCGGCGAGCTCGGCTGCCAACGAGCTGGGAGCCGAGACCGCAGCCAGCACCGGGATGCCCGCCAGCACCGCCTTCTGGGTGAGCTCGAAGGAGGCCCGGCCTGAGACGGTCAAGATCATCTGGCGAAGTGGGAGCAGCTGCTGCTGGATGGCCCAGCCAATGACCTTGTCCACGGCGTTGTGCCGGCCAACATCCTCGCGAACGCACACCATCTCCGCATCTAGCCCAAGCAGCCCGGCCGCATGCAGCCCGCCTGTACGGTCGAAGGCCTGCTGATGCCGTCGCAGCCGCATCGGTGCAGAAAGCACCAGCTCAGTCGCAACCCGGACCTCGGCGTCCATTGCGTACGGCGACTCGCGTAGTACCTGGTCGATGCTGGTTGTGCCGCAGATACCGCAGGCGCTGGTCGTCATGATGTTGCGCCGGACCGCTGCTCGCCCGGAGACGTGCGATGCAAGCGTCACGTCTAACACGTTGTAGCTGTTGACCCCGTCCGGACCAGATCCGGCGCAGTAGCGCGCGAGTACGATATCGGACCGCTCCTTGACGATGCCCTCGCTGTAGAGCAACCCATGGACCAGGTCGACATCGCTGCCGGGCGTGCGCATGGTCACCAGGTACGACTCGCCGTTCAGTCGGATTTCCAGCGGCTCCTCGACGGCCAAGGTGTCGCTGCGCCGGATCGCCTCTCCCGGTGCTATCCGTAGCACCGCGTGACGACGGGTGACTCGTCCCATGACATCATCCTGGCCCATAACATCAAATAGTGGGGCAGCACAATTGCGCCCGCCGAGGAGCACCGAACCAATGGAACTCAAGCAATGGCTGACCACCTTGTCCGCCGAGTTGGGCACCAGCGACGTCACGATGGACGACGCCACGGTCCGTACCCTGCTGGATCTCGCTCGGGACTCCGCACATGAGGTTGAACGGGTAGCCGCGCCTCTGACGACTTTCCTTGTCGGGATCGCGGTCGGCCGCGGTGCGAGACTGGACACGACCGCTGCCACGGCCACGACGCTGCTGATGAACGACGAGGCTGCTGCCGACTAGCCTGGGCTGCGTGCGCCGCTTGTGGCTCCGTTGGGCATTGCTGATCGTCTTCGTCGTCGTGCTCGGCGTCGTGTTCGTCAGCATGGGCGAGTGGCAGCTCGAGCGGTTGGCGCAGCGGCGGGAACGCAACGCGACCACCATCGCCAACGAGAAAGCCCCGATTCAGCCGTACGAGCAGGTCTTTTCTCACCCCATCACCGACGCTGATCAATGGGGACGGGTAGAGGCCCGGGGCACCTTCGATGCAGACCACCAGTTCGTCGTGCGCTACCGAAGCAACGGCAATCTGGACGGCTACGAGGTTGTGACACCATTGCGCACGGCCAGCGGAGTTGTGCTGGTGGATCGCGGATTCATCCCGCTGCAACGCGGCGTTCAGATCCCCTCGACTGCTCCCGCACCGCCAGCCGGCGAGGTGACGGTCGTTGGCCACGTACGCCGCAACGAGAGGGGACGCCGAGCCGCGACTACGCCGGTCGGCAACCAAATGCGCCTGATCAACTCCGACGCCATCGACGCCACGCTGCCGTATCCGACCAAGTCCGGGTACATCGGTCTGTTGACGATTCAGCCCGAGCAGGTCGGCGGTTTCCAGCCGATCCAGCTGCCGGAGATCTCTGAGGGCCCGCATTTTTGGTACGCCGTGCAGTGGTTCATGTTCACTGCCGTCGGTGTGGCGGGAATCGTCGTCTTTATCCGCAGCGATCTACGAGCCCGACGCGAGGAGCACGAAGGCGCCACCGAAGCCCCCGCGACGGTGTAAAGATCTGATCATGGATCTTGGCTTGGTGGACCGAGTGTTCGTGGTGACGGCCGCCAGTGCCGGGCTGGGGCGCGCAACGGCTCAACAGCTCGTCGCCGAGGGGGCGCGCGTCGTCCTCGTTGCCCGACGGGCCGAGGTGCTGGACGAAGCGGTCAGCCAGCTGGGATCGGATCGTGCCGTCGCATTGGCGGCGGACTTGGCTGATGCTGGCACCGCCGAGACGGCCTGCGCGCTCGCTCTGGAGACCTTTGGTCGGCTCGATGGCGCACTGATCAGCGTTGGCGGCCCAGCCGCCGGATCGGTGCTGGGAACGACCGAGGAGCAGTGGCGCAATGCGTTCGAGTCGGTGTTCCTGGCGGCGCTGCGGGTGAGCGGCGCCGTGGTGCGGCACGGCACAGCCAATGACCTGTGCATCGCCTGGGTGCTGTCGACCTCGGTAAAGACGCCCGTCCCCGGCCTTGCTACCTCCAACGGCCTACGCCCGGGCTTGGCCATGCTGGTCAAGCAGCTGGCCGACGAACTCGGACCGCAGGGCACGCGAGTCATCGGCCTGATGCCCGGCGCCATCGAAACGGAGCGTGTCGAGTACCTCGACTCGCTCAAGGATGATCCTGAGGCGGCCCGGGCGGGCGCGGAGGCTGCAATTCCGTTGCGCCGGTACGGCCGACCGGAAGAGTTTGGACGAGTCGCGGCCTTCCTGCTCTCCCCGGCTGCGTCCTATCTGACCGGCTCGGTGATCCCGGTCGAGGGCGGAGCCCAACGCGGACTCTGATCAAACTGGGTGCGGTAGAGCTCGGTGTACAGCCCGCCCTCGCGCATCAGCTCCTCGTGGCGGCCCCGCTGCAGGATCCGGCCCTGATCCACGACGATGATCAAGTCGGCATTGCGGATCGTGGACAGCCGGTGCGCAATGACGATGCTGGTACGCCCTACCATCGCCAGATCCAGCGCTTGCTGAACAGCGACTTCGGATTCTGAGTCCAGATGCGCGGTGGCCTCGTCGAGCACCACGATCGACGGAGCCTTTAGCAGCAGCCGGGCGATGGCCAGGCGTTGCCGCTCCCCGCCGGACAGCCGGTAGCCGCGCTCGCCGACCACCGTGTCCAACCCGTCGGGGAGTTTCTCCGCCAGCGCCTTGATCTGTGCGGCTTCCAGTGCTTCCCACATCTCGGCATCGGTGGCATCGGGGCGGGAATATCGGAGGTTGGCGCGAATCGTGTCGTGGAACATGTGCGCGTCCTGGGTGACGTAGCCAACCGTGGCGCGCAGCGAAGCCTGTGTCAGCTCCTTGACGTCGGTGCCTGCCACGGAAACTGTTCCGGATGTGGCGTCGTAAAGCCGGGCGATCAGGTGGGTCATTGTCGTCTTACCGCCGCCAGATCGGCCGACGAGCGCCACAGTCTGGCCGGCCCCGACGCTGAAGGTCACGTCATGCAAGACCTCACCACTCGGGCGCTGGTCGAGCGAGGCAATGGACTCCAGGCTCGCCAGCGAAACCTCATTGGCGCTCGGGTACGTGAACGAGACATGCTCAAAGCTCACCGACGCCGGGCCTTTGACTGCTTCGGCGTTCTCGGCGTCACGGATCATAGGCACCAGATCGAGCACTTCAAAGACTCGGTCGAAGCTCACCAGGGCATTCATGACGTCGATACGAAGATTGGTGAGCTGGGTGAGCGGCCCGTACAGCTGAGCGAGGAGCGCGGCCAAGGCCGTCAAAGTACCCACGGTCAGCACGCCGTCAATGGCCAATGACCCGCCAACGCCGTACACCAGCGCAACTGCCAACGACGCAACCAGACCCAGCGACGTGAAGAAGAACCGACCGTTCATGGCGATCTTGACCGAGACATCGCGTACGGCGCCGGCGCGTTCCGCGAACCGGTCGTGCTCCTCGGGTACCCGGCCGAAAAGCTTGACTAGCAATGCCCCGCTGACGCTGAAACGCTCAGTCATGGTCGCTGACATGTCGCCGTTGAGTTGCATCTGCTGACGCGTCAGGTCCGCAAGCTTGCGGCCGACGATCTTGGCCGGAATGAGGAAGATCGGCAACATGATCAGTGCGGCAAGGGTGAGCTGCCAGCTCAGCACAATCATGGCTGCGAGGACCAGTACCAGGCTGATCAAGTTCGTCAAGACCGTGGACAGGGTCGAGGTGAATGCCTGCTGGGCGCCGATCACGTCTGAATTGAGCCGCGATACGAGCTTTCCGGTCTGGGTTCTTGTGAAGAACGCGACAGGCATTTGGATCACATGGTCGAAGACCTGCGTGCGCAAGTCGAAGATCAGGCCCTCGCCGATCGTTGAAGAAAACCAGCGCTGAACCAGGCCGAGCACCGCCTGTAGCACGGCGATGCCGGCGAGGATCAGGCTCACGATGATCACGACCCGCCGGTCGCCCTGCAAGACACCCTGGTCGATGATCTCTCTGAAAAGCAGCGGCGGGGCCACGGCAAGGGCGGCCAAGATGACCACCAAGGCAACAAAGACGGCGATCAAGGACCGGTAGGGCTTCGCGAACCGTAGGACGCGCCGAACCACACCAGGGCTGAGCTGGTGCTGGACAATATCGGGATCCTGCGACATGCGCCGCATCATCATGTACATCGACATGGGCTTTCCTCCGGGGCTGGGAACGCTCGCCGGTCCCAGGCTATTCCGAGTCCCCGACAGGAAGCAGCGCGAAAGGGCCCGGACGCAACCGCGTCCGGGCCTTAATGATGAGTCGCGATCAGCGCTTCTTCGCGGCAGCTTTCTTGGCAGGCGCCTTCTTGGCAGTGCTCTTGGCCGCTGACTTCTTGGCTGGAGCCTTCGCTGCAGTCTTCTTTGCGGTCGTCTTCTTTGCGGTCGTCTTCTTTGCGGTCGTCTTCTTCGCGGCAGCCTTCTTGGCTGGAGCCTTAGCGGAAGACTTCTTTGCGGTCGTCTTCTTCGCGGGCGCCTTCTTCGCTGGGGCCTTGGCTGTCTTTGCGGAGGACTTCTTTGCAGCTGCCTTCGCCGGGGCTTTCCTTGCCGCAGCCGTGGTGCTCTTCCTTGCTGAGCTGCTTGACGCCGCCTTCTTGGCACCACGCGTAGCGCCGCCGCGACCGCGGAGCTCAACCCCCGCTTCCTTCAGAACACCATGCACGAACCCGAAGGAACGACCGGCGTCGTCAGCGATCTTGCGAATGCTCTCGCCTGCGGCGTACCGCCTGGCGTACTGGGAAGCAAGCGTTGTCCGCTGCGCCCCGGTGATGCGTGAACCCTTAGCCAATGCCTTGGCCACTGCGCCTCCCTTTGTCGTGGGTCATCGCGGTTGAACGACGACCTTTGCCAGACCCAATGATCGAGACCTCAAGATCATGATCACTCATTTCTAGCATGTTTCCGACATGTTTGGGGGTTTTCTGCCCTGATCATCGAAGCTAGCGGGGGTTGATCATATGAAGTGGTCAAATGATCTCTGATCTCAGAGCCTGATCAAGCACCCGGGATGATCAGCATTCTGCGAGCGTCGCGAGCAGAGGAAGGGCGGCGCGATCATGCCAGTGGGATCAAATCCGCGTACTCCGGACTCCACAGATCTTCCACGCCGTCCGGGAGTAGCAGCACCCGATCGGGATCAAGAGCGTCCACAGCCCCCTCGTCGTGGGTAACCAGCACCACTGCTCCGGGGTAACGCTTGATCGCTGACAGCACCTCTGCTCGCGATGCTGGATCAAGGTTGTTCGTTGGCTCATCGAGCAACAACACATTGGCGCTGGAGCAAACCAGCATCGCCAATGCCAGCCGAGTCTTCTCGCCGCCCGACAATACGCTCGCCGGCTTGTCAACATCATCACCGGAGAACAGGAACGCGCCCAGAACCTTGCGGACGTCAGTGTCACCGAGCTGCGGTGCGGAGGTCTTCATGTTCGCCAGCACGGACCGGCCGATATCCAAGGTCTCATGCTCCTGCGCGTAGTAGCCGATGCGCAGGCCATGACCCGCCACGACCTCGCCGGTGTCGGGCTCGTCCAGGCCCGCGAGGATTCGCAGCAAGGTCGTCTTTCCTGCGCCGTTGAGGCCAAGCACCACGACCTGGCTGCCTTTGTCGATGGCGAGATCGATGCCGGTGAAGACCTCGAGTGATCCGAAGCTCTTGCTGAGGTCGGTCGCTGTCAACGGTGTTTTCCCGCAGGGTGCCGGGTCCGGAAACTTGATCTTGGCCACTGGGTCGTGAGTCCGTTCGCCATCGATCCCTGCCAGTAACCGCTCTGCGCGCCTCACCATGTTGTGGGCGGCCATGGCCTTGGTCGCCTTGGCGCGCATCTTGTCAGCCTGGCTGAAGAGCTGGTCCGCCTTGCGCTCGGCGTTCAGCCGTTCCCGTCTCCTGCGCTTCTCATCGGTCTCGCGCTGCTGCAAATAGCGTTTCCAACCCATCGTGTAGATGTCGAGTTCAGCGCGGTTCGCGTCGAGGTGGAACACCTTGTTGGCGCATCGCTCCAGCAGCCCGACGTCGTGGGTGATCACCAGCAGGCCACCGGAATGTCCAGCCAGGAAGTCGCGCAGCCACACGATCGAGTCGGCGTCGAGATGGTTCGTCGGCTCATCGAGCAGCAACGTTGGCGCTCCGGAGAACAGGATTCGAGCAAGCTCAACCCGCCGTCGCTGACCGCCCGACAGAGTCCCGATCGCCTGGTGCAGCACCCGCTCGGGCAACCCGAGATTGCTGGCGATTCGGGCCGCTTCCGCTTCTGCGGCGTAGCCACCCGCAGCCGCCAGCTCGGCCTCCGCTCTCGCGTACGAGCCCATCGCCTCGTCCCGAACATCGGTCGAATCGTCGCCCATTGCCAGCTCGGCTCGGCGCAGCCGATCGACGACTGCGTCCAAGCCCCGGGCCGACAGGATCCGGTTCTTGGCCAGCACATCAAGATCGCCGGTTCGCGGATCCTGCGGCAGGTATCCCACTGGGCCGGTTCTGGTGATCGTTCCGCTTGCGGGTAGGGCCTCGCCGGACAAGATCTTGGTCAGTGTGGTCTTGCCCGCTCCGTTGCGCCCCACCAAGCCGATCTTGTCGCCGGCCGCCACCTGGAAGGAGGCATGCTCCAGCAAAAGACGCGCACCCGCGCGCACCTCCACATCCCTCGCGACCAGCATCGGACTAACTCTTCCCTACGTGTTTGCGTCGACCAAAGATCGCTTGCTTCGGACTGGCGGTCGGTCGCGAGGCAGTGGGGAACGGCTCCGGACGACCGCGGTTACCTTCAGCGATCAGGTGCGGTCCTTGATTCCCGAGTTTCAGACTTCTTACGTCCTTCGCCGTTCCCCACTGCCCCGCGGCCTCCCTTCTCGGAGGGTGCGATCTTGGTTGCGGCGTACGGGAGAGTCCGATGCTGGTCGCGTGGGCGTTCGATGCCTCTTCCGCGGCCGCAGTTGGAGGACGGCTGAGTTGACCGTGGAGGCGGTTGGGGCTGGCGATGATCGATCATGAGCGTGGTCCGGTCCTAGACCAGGTGCCGTCGGCTACCCGATCAGCCCACTACAAATCTTTCGACTCGCTCAGTAGGGAATCTCCCACGCTGTCACACTCAACGCGACCTTTGCTCCTGCCCCACGCCGGTGACGACGATGCGGGTGACCTTCGCGCGTACGGGCTCGTTCGCGGCCCCCTGCCCGTCGGTCACCGCACAGACCACTAGATCCTGGAAGGGATGCAGGAAGCGACGCCGGTACAGCGGCAGAACTGGGAGTGGCGCGCAAAACCGTACGGCCTGCAATCCCCCTTCGATGTGTTCACTGCGGCCCGCCAGTACAACCTCGCCGACGCGGATCAGATCACGACCCCAATGCTGATCGCAGACCCCGAAGCTGAGCAGTTCTGGCCAGGCCAATCACAGCAACTATTCGACAAGCTCCAGGGAAGAGCGACTGGTCCCATTCACCGCTGACGAAGGCGCCGACCGCCACTGCGAGCCGATGGCCAGATCACTTCTCGAACAGCGCATGTTCGACTGGCTCGACGAAACCCTCGCCGCCGCTCCGTCAAGCAGTGCTCAGAAAGCTCAGCCGCGACCAGCTGAAGATGATCACCGCCACCGTTCGCGACCAACCGCACTCGACTTCAAATCTGAGCGCCCCCCCGCGTGAGAGGTTCGGGGAGGCGTAGCCAGCAGGCGCAGAAACCTAAGATGCTTGAAACCCAAGGCGCATCAAACTCACGACGTGCCGCCCAGAACAACCACAGCGTTTCTGCGCCTGCTGGCTGCGCCTCCCCGAACCGGAGCTCCAGAAGTTCGCGCTCAGACGTTGAAGCCGAGAGCGCGCAGTTGGTCGCGACCGTCGTCGGTGATCATCTCCATGCCCCACGGGGGCATCCACACCCAGTTGATCACCCATCGATCAACAAGTCCCTCGAGCGCGGTCTGAGTCTGATCTTCGATCACATCGGTCAGCGGGCAGGCGGCCGAGGTCAGCGTCATGTCGATGGTCAAGGAATCATCGTCCTCGAGATGCAACTCGTAGATCAGCCCCAGATCGACCACGTTGATGCCCAGCTCCGGATCGACAACGTCCTTGAGTGCCTCTTCGATGTCGTCCAGCGACGGCCGCCCACTCGATTGCTCGCCAAGATCGACCTCGGGAAGGTCATCGGCAACCAGATCCGACGGCCGACTCTCCCGCTCAGGCGGGTCGGTCGAAAGATCGCCATAGCTGCGAGTTTCGGTCATTGGCATATCTCCTTAGCTGCTCGCGCTCTGGGCTCGGATGACGGCGTCCTTGAAGGCCGACCAGCCGATAAGAGCGCACTTCACACGCGCCGGGAACTTGGCGACGCCAGCGAACGCGATGCCGTCCTCGAGGCGCTCCTCATCGGGCTCGATCTGACCCTTGCCCTGCATCATGGTCAAGAATTCCTCGTACACATCCATGCCGTACGCCACGTCGCGGCCGATCACCAGATCAGTCATCACCGAGGTTGACGCCTGGGAGATCGAGCAGCCCACGCTCTCGTACGACACATCACTCACAGTGTCCCCGACCAAGTGAACCCGAAGCCGTACCTCGTCGCCACAAGTGGGATTGACGTGCTGCACCTCGGCCTCGTACGGCTCACGCAGTCCGCTGTGATGCTTCGAACGGTAGTGATCGAGAATGATCTCTTGATAGAGCTCCTCTACCTTCATCGCAGCCCCCCGAAAAAAGCACTCGTGTAGTCCAGACCTTCGATCAGCGAGTCGATCTCGGCATGAGTCGTGTAGAGGTAGAACGAGGCGCGGGTCGAGGATTGCACCCCGAATCGCTCATGCAGTGGCCGCGCGCAATGATGGCCCGCCCGCACCGCGATGCCACGTGAGTCGAGCAGGTGGCTCACATCGTGCGGGTGGATTTGCTGCCCGTCCGGGCCGGTCAGTGTGAACGAGACGGCGCCGCCACGGTCCAGGGGCTGGTCCGGCCCGAGCACCTTGAGGCCGTGCAGGCGACGCAGGCCTTCCAGTGCGTACGCGGTGATGTCGCGTTCGTGTGCGGTGATCTGGTCCATCCCGATGGCGCTCAAGTACTGCGCCGCAGCGGCCAAGCCGACCGCTTGAGCGATGGGCGGGGTACCCGCCTCGAAGCGGTGCGGTGGTGGGGCGTACGTCGAGCCGGCCATGGTGACCACTTCGATCATCTCCCCACCACCCAGAAACGGTGGTAGTGCGGCCAGTAGCTCGTAGCGTCCCCAGAGCACACCGATGCCGGTCGGACCAACCATCTTGTGGCCGGTGAAGGCGACCAGATCCGCGCCAAGATCAGCCATGTTGACCGCCAGCTGTGGAACGGCCTGGGAGGCATCCACCACCACGGTGGCACCGACCGCATGGCCGAGGGCGGCGATCTGGCTGATCGGGTTGATGGTGCCGAGCACGTTCGACACATACGCCACGGAGATGATCTTGGTCCGCTCGTTTACGAGACTCTCGGCGGCGGCCTTGTTCAGGTCCAACCGTCCCTCATCGGTTACGTCGAACCACCGCAGCACCGCGCCGCTGCGCTGTGCCAGAAGCTGCCACGGGACGATGTTGGAATGGTGCTCCATCACCGAGATGACGATCTCATCGCCCGGTCGGAGTGAGGCTCCCAGCGTGTACGCGCACAGGTTCAATGCCTCGGAGGCGTTCTTGGTGAACACGACTTCTTCTGAGCGCCGAGCCCCGATGAACTGCGCTAGCTGAGCACGCGCGCCCTCGAACGCCTCAGTCGCTTCCGCGCCCAACATGTGCATGGCACGGGCGACGTTGGCGTTGTGGTTGAGGTAGTGATCCTCGATCGCCTCAACGACGACGCGCGGCTTCTGCGAGCTGTTGGCACTGTCGAGGTAGATCAGCGGCGCCCCACCGACGGTTCGTTCCAAGATCGGGAAGTCAGCGCGGATTGCCTCGACATCGAAGGCGATCGGCTCCTCGGCCAGCGCCAAACTGCCCGATGCCGCATCGGAGAGATCTGTGGTGACCGGGTACTCCGGCCCACCATCGAGGGACATGATCGCTACTCCGCCCCAGCTGCCGCAGCCGCGCGTACATAGCGGTCGTAGCCCTCGGCCTCCAGCCGCTCCGCCAGCTCGTGACCGCCTTGCTCGGCCACCCGACCAGCGATGAACACATGCACGTAGTCCGGCTTGATGTAGCGCAGAATCCGGATGTAGTGCGTGATCAACAAGACCCCGCGGTCGCCTTGCGCGGAGAAGCGGTTCACGCCGGCGGCGACGACACGCAATGCATCGATGTCGAGCCCTGAGTCAGTCTCGTCCAAGATCGCGAACCGCGGGTTAAGCAGCTCGAGCTGAACGATCTCGTGCCGCTTCTTCTCCCCGCCCGAGAAGCCCTCATTGAGGCTCCGGTTCGCGAAGTCGGGATCCATCTGAACCCGTTCCATTGCCGCATTGACTTCCTTCACCCAGGTACGCAGCTTCGGCGCGTGGCCGTCGAGCGCGGTCTTGGCCGAACGCAAGAAGTTCGACACGGACACCCCGGGCACCTCGACCGGATACTGCATGGCGAGGAAGAGGCCAGCGCGGGCCCGCTCGTCGATCGTCAGTGAGAGCAGGTCCTGGCCGTCGAGGGTGACGCTGCCCGAGGTGATGCGGTACTTCGGGTGGCCAGCAATGGAGTACGCCAAGGTCGACTTGCCCGAACCGTTGGGCCCCATGATCGCGTGCGTCTCGCCGCTGCTGACCGTCAGGTCGACCCCTTTGAGGATCTCCTTCGGGCCTGTGTCGGTGTCGACCGAAACGTGAAGGTCACGAATAGCGAGAGTGGACATAACAGCTCAGAACTCCTGGGTGTGCGAGATGTTGACGAAACTACGCGGGGGGTCGAGGGGGTCGTCCCCCCCGCTGATGATGGGCGCGGAGACGTCGACCAGGACATCGTTGCCCTCAACGAGACAGCGGTAAACCGGCACCGGCTCTGTCGCCGGCAGGCCGATCGGCTCACCTGTGCGCAGATCGAAGCGCGACCCGTGCAGGTAGCACTCGATCTCGCCGTCGCCAACGTCTCCCTCCGACAGCGGAATCTGGGCGTGCGAGCACTCGTCGTAGATCGCGAAAAAATTCCCATTGCTATGGACGATGGCCAGCTCGACCCGGCTGGCGTTCTGCGGCACCTCGACCGGAATGGCCGACTCCGGCGGCACGTCATCGACGGAGCACACGCGAACCAGCGTGCTCACGACGGAAGTCCTATGTTGATCGCCAGCTCGGCCTCGACGGCCTCAAGCAGCCGCTTCTCAATCCCCGGTACGCCGACCTTGCGAATGATATCGGCGAAGAACCCGTGCACAACCAGGCGACGGGCCTCGGCCTCGTCGATTCCCCGGCTGCGTAGGTAGAACAGCTGCTCATCATCGAACCGGCCAGTTGTCGACGCGTGGCCGGCGCCTTCGATCTCCCCGGTCTCGATCTCCAGGTTGGGCACCGAGTCGGCGCGACAACCGTCGGTGAGCACCAGGTTCTTGTTGGACTCGTACGTGCTGATGCCCTCGGCAACCTTCCGGATCAGGACGTCCCCAATCCAGACGGTGTGTGCTCCTTGCCCCTGCAACGCTCCCCGGTAGTCCACGTTGCTGCGGGTGCGCGGGGCATTGTGGTCGACGAACAGCCGGTGCTCGAGATGCTGGCCGGCGTCGGCGAAGTACAGGCCTAACAGCTCGGCCTCCCCACCGGGACCCGCGAAGTCGACCGATGAGGAGATCCGGACCACCTCACCGCCGAGGCTCACCAGCGCCTGCCGGTAGCTCGCGTCGCGGCCAACCCGGGCATGCAGATGAGCAAGATGGACCGCATCGTCGTCCCAGTCCTGTATGGAGACCAGCATCAGCGAGGCGCCGTCACCGACGATGATCTCGGCGTTGCCTGCGCGGACCGTCGAGCCCCGATGCTGCAGCACGATCGTGGCTCGGGCATTGGCACCAATATCGATGACCAGGTGGTTGAACACCGCGGCCTCACTGCCCGTGCCGAAGACGTTCAAGACCACCGGCTCATCCAACTCGGCGCCGGCTGGCACCGACAGGATGCGGGCCTGCTCGTAGGACTCCCAGGCCTGGGCCGCAACACGATCGTTGGGAACATAGATCCTGCCCAATCGGGGATCGTCCCGCCCCACCAACTCCCAGGTGACCGTTGGCGGCGCCTCCAGCTCCACGCGCGCTCGTCCGCCCGGCACGAATGTGCCGTCGTGCAGTCCTCGCAGCCGCTTGAGCGGTGTGAACCGCCATGCTTCCTCTCGACCGGTGGGGACCGGATGGTCGCCGAGGTCGAAGGAGCCGGGCGGGTGCAGGCGGCTGGCCACCTTGCGGGTGCTCTCCACCGCATCGGCCACGCGGTCGGCAGCCTGATCGAGCAGGGTCACGTCGAGAGGTCTCTTTCTGGTTCCGTACGGGTGGGGTTCAGCGATGCGCAATCAGCCGACCGCACCCTCCATCTGCAGTTCGATCAACCGATTGAGCTCAAGTGCGTATTCCATGGGGAGCTCGCGCGCGATCGGCTCCACAAATCCGCGGACGATCATGGCCATTGCCTCGTCCTCGCCGAGGCCTCGACTCCTCAGGTAGAACAGTTGATCTTCGCTGACCTTGGAAACCGTCGCCTCGTGGCCCATCGACACGTCGTCCTCGCGTACGTCGACGTAGGGGTATGTGTCGGAACGGCTGATCGTGTCAACCAGCAGCGCGTCACACTTCACGGTGCTGGCCGAGTGGTGGGCACCTTCCTGCACCTGGACCAGGCCGCGGTACGACGTCCGCCCGCCACCCCGAGCAACCGACTTGGAGATGATCGAGCTGGAGGTGTGTGGAGCGCAGTGCACCATCTTGGACCCGGCGTCTTGATGTTGACCCTCACCGGCAAAAGCGACCGACAGGGTCTCCCCGCGAGAGTGCTCTCCCATCAGGTAGACCGCCGGGTACTTCATAGTGACCTTGGATCCGATGTTGCCGTCGATCCATTCCATGGTCGCGCCCTCTTCACAGGTGGCCCGCTTGGTCACCAGGTTGTAGACGTTGTTCGACCAGTTCTGGATCGTGGTGTAGCGGCAGCGCGCGTTCTTCTTGACGATGATCTCCACTACAGCCGAGTGCAAGGAGTCAGAGGAGTAGATCGGCGCCGTGCAGCCTTCGACGTAGTGCACGTACGCGTCCTCGTCGACAATGATCAAGGTCCGCTCGAACTGGCCCATGTTCTCGGTGTTGATCCGGAAATAGGCCTGCAGCGGGATCTCCACGTGGACGCCCTTCGGCACGTAGATGAACGAGCCGCCGGACCAGACCGCGGTATTCAGAGATGCGAACTTATTGTCCCCGACCGGGATGACGGTACCGAAGTACTCCTTGAAGAGATCCTCGTGCTCCTTGAGCCCGGTGTCGGTGTCGAGGAAGATCACGCCCTGGCGCTCGAGCTCTTCGTTGATCTTGTGGTAGACGACCTCAGATTCGTACTGAGCCGCCACACCAGCCACCAGCCGGGCCTTTTCCGCCTCGGGGATACCCAGCCTGTCGTAGGTGTTCTTAATGTCGGCCGGCAGATCATCCCACGACGTCGCCTGCTTCTCGGTAGAGCGCACGAAGTACTTGATGTTGTCGAAGTCAATGTCACCGAGCTCGGCCCCCCAGGTGGGCAACGGCTTGCGGCCAAAAAGCCGGTGGCCCTTGAGCCGCAGATCAAGCATCCATTTCGGCTCGTTCTTGAGCCTGGAGATATTGGCGACGATCTCAGGTGTCAGGCCACGCTGCGCCGAGGCTCCGGCAACATCACTATCGGCCCAGCCCCACTCATAGTGACCGAGGGCAGCCAGATGTTGATCTTGGGTCTGGCCGGTACCAACCGGTCGGGTGACAGTGGGATCCTGAGTTTGGGTCATGATCATGGCCTTTCGGATGGGGTCATATCGGTCGACGTCTTGCGGACGTGGGGAACATGAGTCGTGCACACACCATCGCCATGTGCGATGGTGGCAAGTCGCTGCACGTGGACACCGAGCAGACGTGAGAACGCGGCGGTTTCAACCTCGCAAATCTGGGGGAACCGCTCGGCCACATGCGCAACCGGGCAGTGATGTTGACACAGCTGCTCACCGATCGCCGACGGTAGCGTGGCAGCGACGTAGCCGTCCTCGGACAAGGCGGCTGCGAGAGCCTGAGCCGGCGTGGTGCCCGGTGCGGCGTTTGCCATCCGCTTCCGGTAGCGCTTTTCGCCC
>Ga0307296_10000016_pt1 | contig 64679 bp, 67 predicted proteins | sample ER_DNA_153_FD_194467 | JGI IMG/M metagenome (GOLD analysis project Ga0307296, IMG submission 194467) | Bulk soil microbial communities from the East River watershed near Crested Butte, Colorado, United States - ER_DNA_153 | ecosystem: Environmental > Terrestrial > Soil > Floodplain | place... | reverse complement strand
GGGAACGCGGCCGAGCGTGCCGTCGGTGGCTACTCCCTCGGTATGCGCCAGCGGCTGAGCGTCGCCGGCGCGCTGCTCGGCGAGCCGAACCTGCTGGTCCTCGACGAGCCCGCGAACGGGCTCGACCCGGAGGGGATCCGCTGGCTCCGCGACTTCCTGCGTACGTTCGCCGGTGACGGAAAGACGGTGTTCATCTCGAGCCACGTGCTGGGGGAGATGCAACAGCTCGTCGACGAGGTCGTGATCATCCATCACGGGAAACTGATCGCCCACGGGCCCGTCACCGAGCTGACGGCGCGGGCGGCGGGCGGCACCCGCGTGCGCTCGCCCCAGGCGGCCGCTCTGCAAGAGGCGCTCGGGCAGGCCGGTTTCCAGGGAGCCCTCGACGGCGACCACCTTGTCACCCCGGCCTCGCCGGAGCGGGTCGGAGAGCTCGCGGCAGCCAACGGCATCGTCCTGCACGAGCTCGTCGCCGACGCGACCTCGCTAGAGGAGGCGTTCCTCGAGCTGACGGGTGGGGACGAGATCCGGTGAGCGCGGTTCTTCGCTCCGAGTGGCTGAAGGTTCGGACCGTGCGCACCTTCCTCTGGTTCGCGCTCGGGAGCGCCGGGCTGATCCTGATCGCTGCGATCTCCGTTGTGGCCTCCAACGGGCAGATCAACACGGCAGCGGACGATCGCTCGGTCGCGCGAATCGCCGCCATCGCGCTCGTCTTCGGGCTGATCGCCGGAATCGTCGTGATGGCCGGTGAGATCACGCACGGGACGGTCACGCAGAGCTTGCTCGTCACGCCGGTCCGCGAACGCGTGCTGGTTGCGAAAGTCGCGATTGCCGGTCTGATCTCGCTGTTCCTCGCCGCGGTCGCCGAGCTCCTCGTGCTTGCGATCACCGTGCCCGGCGCATCGCTCGACCTTCACAACAGCCGGGCCGTCTTGCTCGGGGTCCTGATTGCGGCACCGCTCGCAGGTGCTCTCGGCGTCGGCTTCGGGGCCATCGTGCGCAACCAGGGCAGCGGCATCGGCATCAGCCTCGTCTGGCTCCTGATCGGCGAGAACATCGTGACCGTCATGAGCCGGTCGGTCGCGAAGTACACGCCGGGCCGGGCGTTCGCCGCGCTCGTCTCGGGTGAAGGCGGGTCGGAACACCTGCTGGGCATGGGCGCAGGAGGAGTTGCCGCGGGCGTGTGGACCGCGGCTTTCGTGGCCGCCGGGCTGTTCGTCTTCCTCGGCCGCGACGTCTAGGCTCGGGCGGTCGGACTTCGGCTCCTGGAGAGGTTTTCCGCCGTCTAACAGAACACTTGTTCGATCCGACCGCCCAGGCTAAACTGGTCAAGTTATGGCCTCAGAAGAGCTCGTCGTCCACGGCGCCAGGGAGCACAACCTCAAGGACATCGACGTCCGGCTCCCGCGGAACAAGCTGATCTGCATCACCGGACTGTCGGGCTCCGGCAAGTCCTCGCTCGCCTTCGACACGATCTACGCCGAGGGCCAGCGCCGCTACGTCGAGAGCCTCTCGGCCTATGCGCGGCAGTTCCTCCAGATGATGGAGAAGCCCGACGTCGACTCGATCGAAGGGCTGTCGCCCGCGATCTCGATCGACCAGAAGACGACCTCCCGCAACCCGCGCTCGACGGTGGGGACGGTCACCGAGATCTACGACTACTTGCGGCTCCTCTACGCACGGGTCGGTCGCCCGCACTGCCCGGTCTGCGGCAAGCCGATCACGGGACAGAGCCAGGAGGCGATTGTCGATCAGATCCTGCAGCTGCCCGAAGGAACGAAGTTCACCGTCAATGCGCCCGTCGTGCGCGACCGCAAGGGCGAGTACAAGGACGTCTTCGAGGAGCTGCGAAACGAGGGCTTCACGCGTGTGAAGGTCGACGGCGTGCAGCACCTGCTCGAGGACGAGATCTCGCTCGACAAGAAGTTCAAGCACACGATCGAGGTCGTGGTCGACCGGTTGACGATGAAGCCCGACCTGCGCACAAGGCTCGCGCAGTCGGTCGAGACGGCGGCGCAGCTCGCGGACGGGCTCGTCTCGATCGACATCGTCGACGAGGATCGCTCGCTGATGTTCAGCGAGCGCTTCGCCTGTCCGGACCACGGTGTCTCACTGCCCGAGCTGCAGCCGCGGATCTTCTCTTTCAACTCCCCGCACGGCGCGTGCCCTCGCTGCACCGGGCTCGGAGCACAGCAGGAGATCGACCCGGATCTGCTCGTGCCGGATCCGTCGCTCTCGATCTCGGAGGGTGCACTCGTCCCGTGGTCGGTGGGGAACTCGGGTTTCTACGAGTCCGTCATCCAGGCGATCGCCGAACGCTACGAGATTCCACTCGACGAGCCGTGGGAGAACCTGACGGGCGAGGAGCAAGACCTCTTCCTGTACGGCACCGAGGGTGAGCGGCTCTACGTCAGCTACCGCAACCGGATGGGCCGGCGCCGCTCGTACATGCTCGCGTTCGAGGGGATCATCCCGAGCCTCGAGCGCCGTTACCGCGAGACCGACTCGGCGACCCAGCGCGAACGGATCGAGGAGTACATGTCGTTTCGGCCGTGTCCCGTCTGCAAGGGGGCGCGACTCAAGCCCGAGGTGCTCGCCGTCACGGTCGGTTCCAAGAACATCCACGAGTTCACGCAGATGTCGGTCACGCGCGCTCTCGAGTTCCTCGACGGGCTGGAGCTGACCGAGACCGAACAGCTGATCGGCGCGCGGATCGTCAAGGAGATCCGGGAACGGCTCACCTTCCTCGACAACGTCGGTGTCGGCTACCTGCAGCTCGACCGCGCGTCCGCGACGCTCTCCGGTGGTGAAGCGCAGCGGCTGCGGCTCGCGACCCAGATCGGATCGCAGCTCGTGGGCGTGCTCTACATCCTTGACGAGCCGTCGATCGGTCTGCATCAGCGCGACAACGACAAGTTGATCGGCACCCTCGAGCGCTTGCGCGATCTCGGCAACACGGTGCTCGTGGTCGAGCACGACGAGCAGATGATGCGCTCCTCCGACTGGCTCGTCGACATGGGCCCCGGGGCGGGTGAGCACGGCGGGCACGTCGTCGCCGAGGGAACCGCGGCGAAAGTGGAGCGGAGCAAGAGCTCCGTCACCGGGCAGTTCCTGTCGGGCCGGCGGGTGATCGCCGTGCCCGAGCGTCGCAGCGAGGATCACGGCTCGTTCTGGGTCCGAGGGGCGTCCCAGCACAATCTGAAGAACATCGACGTGGAGTTCCCGGTCGGGAAGTTCGTCGTCGTCACCGGGGTGTCCGGCTCCGGAAAGTCGACGCTCGTCAACGAGATCGTCCACAAGGCGCTGGCGAACAAGCTGCACCGGCATCGGACGAAACCGGGCGAGCACGAGGCGGTCGAAGGCATCGAGGTCTTCGACAAGGTGATCGACATCGACCAGTCGCCGATCGGGCGCACGCCGCGTTCGAACCCGGCGACGTACACCAAGCTCTTCGATCACATCCGCGAGCTGTACTCGATGACGCCCGAAGCGAAGGTGCGCGGCTACAAGCCCGGCCGGTTCTCGTTCAACGTCCGCGGCGGCCGCTGCGAGACGTGCAAGGGAGACGGCCAGATCAAGATCGAGATGCACTTCCTGCCCGACGTCTACGTCCCCTGCGAGACTTGCAAGGGCGCGCGCTACAACCGCGAGACGCTCGAGGTGCGCTTCAAGGGGAAGTCAATCGCCGACGTGCTCGAGATGTCGGTCGAGGAGGCGCTGCAGTTCTTCGCGAAGATCCCGAAGCTTCGCCGCCGCCTCCAGACCCTCCATGACGTCGGGCTCGACTACATCAAGCTCGGCCAGCCGGCGACGACGCTTTCGGGTGGCGAGGCGCAGCGGGTGAAGCTCTCCTCCGAGCTCTCCAAGATCGCGACCGGCAAGACGCTCTACATCCTCGACGAGCCGACGACGGGGCTCCATTTCGCCGACATCGAGAAGCTCCTCGACGTCCTGCAACGTCTCGTCGACTCCGGGAACACGGTGCTCGTGATCGAGCACAACCTCGACGTGATCAAGCAGGCCGACTGGATCATCGATCTCGGCCCGGAAGGCGGCGAGGCCGGAGGCGAGGTCATCGCGACCGGAACGCCGGAGCAGATCGCCGACGTCGACGAGTCGTTCACCGGCCAGTTCCTCCGGCACGTGTTGCCGAAGGCTGCAGTCGCGGCTGCCTGAGGTGGTCGCGCGAGCCGAGCCCCGGCAGGACGAGAAGTCCTGGTTTTTGCGTGGACTGCTCGTGCTGCAGCATCCCCGCCCGGTGTTTGCAGCGCTGCGCGACGATTCGGACGAGGTCGCGGCGGTGCGGCAGGACACGGCGGGCGCGATCGTGTGGCTCGCCGGGATCGCGACGATCCTGGCAACGGCGAGCACGGTCCGCGACGACGTCCTGATCGACGGCTCTTTGTTTGCGGTTTGGGCGTTTCTCGCGGGAGGTCTCTACGGCTTCGTCCTGTACTTCGCCGTCGGCAAGCTGCTGCACGTCTCGCTTCGCCGCCTGGGCGGTCGCGGCAGCTTCCGTCGTGCGCGTCACCTGAATGCCTTTGCAGCTGCGCCGATCGCGCTCGCGCTCCTCGTCTACTGGCCGGTCCGGATGGCGATCTATGGCGAAAACCTGTTCCGCACCGGAGGTGCGGACGGGCGCGGCGTCGGCCCGGTAGTGGCGTGGCTTTTCTACGGGTTCGTGGCCTGGGCGGTCGTGCTGCTCGTCGTCGGCGTGCGGACCGTCCACGGCTGGACGTGGAGCCGTTCGCTGGCGGGCGTTGCGTTCACCGCAACGATCGGCGGTGCGCTAGCCGTCGCTGTGAGTCTCTTGCACGCGCTTGGCTGAAAACAACTCCAGCTCGTCTTCCGGCATTGCATAGGTGTGCTCGGGTGCGGGGTACGCACCGCTGCGAACCTCTGCTGCGTACGTCGTGAGTGCGCCGCGGATCTCCTCCGCCAGGTTGGCGTAGCGCTTCACGAAGCGCGGTGCCCGCCCCTCGGTCAGGCCGAGCAGGTCGTGGTAGACGAGCACCTGCCCGTCGCACTCCGGTCCGGCACCGATCCCGATCGTGGGGACGGTCAGCGATTCGGTGATGCGCGCTGCGACCGGAACGGGCACCGCCTCGAGCACGATCGCGAAGCAGCCCGCGGCTTCCAACGCCAGGGCATCCGAGAGCAGCTGCTGTGCTTTCGCAGCCGTTCGGCCCTGGGTCTTGAAGCCGCCGAGGATTGTCTCGGACTGAGGCGTCAAGCCGATGTGGCCCATGACTCCGATGCCGGCGGAAGCGATCGAGCGGACGCGCGACAGCGACGGTCCCGCGCCTTCGAGCTTGACGACGTCGGCGTCGGCTTCCTTGACGAAGCGGATCGCGTTTCGCACAGCGTCCTCGTCGGACACGTGGTAGCTCCCGAAGGGCATGTCGCCGACGACGAGCGGTCGTTCGACCGCTCCCGAGACGGCACGCGCCAGAAAGAGCATCTCGTCCATGGTCACCGGGACCGTTCCGTCGTGGCCGAGGACGACCATGCCGGCGGTGTCGCCGACGAGGAGGATGTCGACGCCGGCCTGCTCCGCGAACCGTGCGCCGGGAGCGTCGTAGGCGGTGACCATCACGATCTTCTCGCCACGACTCTTCAGGTCGGCGAGCTCGAGCAGTGTCAGCTTGCCGGGCTTCATCTCAGGTCTCCTTCCAGGACGACGTTGTCGAGCAAACGGGTTGGGCCGATGCGGACGGCGGCCGCGAGCACGGTCACGGCTTCGAGGTCGATCAGCTCGACGTAGTCGGGCTCGAGGCCGTTGAGTGCGGCGCGTGTTGCCGCGACGGGATCGGAGCCCGCAGCATGCGCCGAGCGTCCGGCTTCGAGAGCATGCGGTAGGGCGAGTGCCAGCTGTCTCTCCTCATCCGACAGATACGCGTTGCGCGACGAAAGAGCCAGGCCGTTCTCGTCGCGCACGGTGGGCAGCACGCGGAGGTGGAGCTTCAACTCCAGGTCGCGCACCATGCGACGAATCACCTCGGTTTGCTGTGCGTCCTTCTGGCCGAAGAACACGACGTCCGGGCGCACGATGTTGAACAGCTTCAGACAGACGGTTGCCACACCGCGAAAGTGATCCGGTCGCGCCGCGCCTTCTCCTCCGGTGCCCTCGACCTCGACCCAGGTGCCGAATCCCTTCGGGTACATCACCTCGGCGCTCGGCATGAAGAGCACGTCGACGCCGGCTTCCTCCGCGAGCCGCACGTCACGCTCCTCGTCACGCGGGTAACGCTTCAGATCGTCGTTGGGGCCGAACTGTGCGGGATTGACGAACAGCGAGACGACGACGACGTTGCATTCCGCGCGTGCGGCCTGCATCAACGAAAGGTGCCCCTCGTGGAACGAGCCCATCGTCGGCACGAGCCCGACCCGGCCGGGGCCGATTGCGAGACGCAGAGCGGGAATGGTCCGCGCGACTCTCATTTCGCCGTCGCTTCTGCAAGGACGTCGTACAACGGCTCGAGCTCGGGCCGCGCGGCGCGAATCGCCCGGCGGTGCGCCTCGACCGTCTCCCAGTCGCCACGCTCGATCGGGCCGGTCAGCTCGAAGCCGTTGTCGATCGTGCGTCGCATCAACGGAACGAGTGCCTCCGGCGGCGCACCCGCGGCGCGAAACAATTCGGACGCGACTTCATGCAGCGTGACCACGTAGTTCGACGCGATCGCAGCGCCGGCGTGGTAGAGCGGGCGCGCATCGTCGGCAAGCTCGAAGGGCTGCAGGCCGAGTAGCTCGGCCAGCCAGAAGCCGACCGACCGCGCCTCATCCGATTCCGACGTGACCGCCGCCCAGGCCCCGTCGAGCTGCTCGGGCCCGCGTGCGCGGGTGAACGTCTGCAGCGGGTGGAGCGAGAAACGGCGTCGATGCGGTTCCAGGGCCGAGAGGGGCGTGGCGCCTGAGACGTGCGCGAGCCAGGGGCCTGGCTCGATCGTCCGGGCCACATCCGCAATGACGCTGTCCGGCACGCACAGAAGGACGAGCTCGCCGTCGTCGCCCACGCTGATGCCTCGCTCGCGGAGCCGAGCGGTGACGGCCGACCCGACGCGGCCGGACCCGATGACGTTGATGCTTCTGAGCACTCGTAGCTCCAGTTCCGTAGCGGATACCGGGCAGTTGAAGCGTACACGGGCACTGGTACTCTGGCGTGCTTCGTGGGTCGTCGTTTCCTCCTGGGGCTTGTTCTCGCCGCCGCACTCGCCGCGCCCGGCACCGCGCACGCGGCGATCCCGCTGACGCCCTGTCCGGATACGACGAACGGCCTTCAGTGTGGAACGGTCGCCGTCCCGCTCGATCGCACGGGTGTCGTTCCCGGGACGATCGGGTTGCACGTCGAGGTTCTCCCTGCCACGGGGCTGCCCCGCGGAACGATGTTCCTGATCGCCGGGGGCCCAGGCCAGGGATCGGCTCACGTCTATGGGCTCGGATCGACCGACACCGCCGAGTTCATGCGTGCGATGCTGCCGGGCTACACACTTGTGGCCTTCGACAACCGCGGGACGGGCGACTCGGGCGTGATCCGCTGTCCGGAGCTCCAGACCACGGCGATCGCGACCGCTGAGCAGAGCGCAATTCTCGCGCGCGACTGTGCGGGGATCATCGGCCCCCAACGCCAGTTCTATGCGACCCGGGACCACGCCGAGGACATCGATGCCGTTCGCGCAGCACTGGGGATTCCGAAGATCGGCCTGATGGGCGTGTCGTATGGAACGAAGCTCGCGCTCGCGTACGCGCTTGCGCACCCCGGCAACGTGGAGCGACTGATCCTCGACTCCGTGGTTCCACCGCAGTTTCCGGATCCGTTCGATCGCAACGTGTTGAGTCAGATGCCGGACACTCTGAGCTCACTCTGCGACGGTGGCCTCTGCCGCGCGGCGACGCCGAACTTCTCGGGTGAGGTGGCCACGCTCGCGAACAAGATCGAGGCGAAGCCGATCTCCGGAAAGATCGTCGCCCCGAACGGCGCACTGAAGACGGTGCGGATGGACGGTGAGCAGCTCCTTTCGATGATGATCGACACGGATCTGAGCCCTGGCCTCGCTGCCGAGGCTCCCGCCGCCGTGCACGCCGCCCTCAAGGGCAACGTGCGACCGCTACTGCGGATCTACGACCTCGACCTCCGCACCAGTGAGCTCTCGTCGGAGGATCTGAGCTTCGGCCTCAACGCCGCGACGAACTGCGCCGACGGTCGCTTCCCGTGGTCGCCCGGCACGGATCCCTCCGCGCGCCAGGCCGCGATCGACACGGCTGTCGCCGGGCTTGCTCCAGGCGCACTCGGCCCGTTCGGAAAGTGGGCCGCCCGCCTCGGGACGGCGTACTTCTGCGAGCAGTGGCCCTCGCCGACGGGCAACACGCCGCTTGGGCCAGGTCCATATCCGAACGTGCCCGTTCTCGCCGTCAGCGGCGGTTACGACCTGCGCACGCCGACGGCCAGCGCAGTCGCAGTGATCAGCCAGTTCCCGCAGGGTCGGCTGATCGTCGTTCCAGGCGTGGGTCACAGCGTGCTCACGGCCGACTTCTCGTATTGCTCGCAGCGCGCAACGCGCCAGTGGATCCTCGGCACGCTGGAGGCGCCGATCCAGGCTGCGTGCCCGCGCGTGCCGCCGCTCGTGAAGATCCTCGGTGCGTTTCCGGCGAAACCGGCGAACCGGACGGCGAAGTCGACGCTGGCGCTCGCGTCGAAGACCGTGCGCGAAGCAGAGGCGACGTGGCTGCAGCTGCTCTTCTCCTCCGTCAGCTTCACCCCGCGTGGCGTCTACGGTGGCAAGCTCGCGAACACGAAGAACGGCGACGGCTTCATCCTGACGAAGTACGCGATTGCCCCAGGCGTCTTCGTGACCGGGAAGATCACCTTCGTCGACATCGGCCCGCCATCGACCTACAAGGGCACGATCAAGGTCTCGGGGTCGGCGGCCACGGCCGGAACGCTGAAGTTCACGAAGAATTCGGTCTCCGGCAAGCTCGGCGGCCGCACCGTCAAGGGCACGTACTAGAGGCCTGATGTGAAATTCCGCCGGGCCGGATGACGCACCAGACACTGCGCCGGATCAGCACGTTCGCCCGCGGCACGTAGCGCCGCTACGCACCGCGAACGACCGCTCTGCCCGGCTTGGTCTGGAGCGCCCCCGACGTCGGCCGAATTTCGCATCAGCCCTCTAGGCGATTTGCGACCCGTCCGGCCCCGCCCCTAAACTGCCCGGGCGATGCCGATGTACGAGTACGTGTGCATGAAGTGCGAGAAGCATTTCGAGGAGCTCGTCCGGGGGGATCAGGAGGTTGCGTGCCCGCAGTGCGGCGCGACCAACGTCGCCCGGCAGCTTTCGACGTTCTCGATGGTCGGCACCGCCGGGCAGACCGGCGCGTTCAGCAGTGGCGGCGGCTGTTGCGGCGGAAGCTGTGGCTGCGGTCACTGAGCTGACCCGCGCCGACGAGCTTCGCGCCTTCGGCGAAGTCGTTGCCGGCTGCACGAAGTGCGCGCTCGCCGGAGGACGCACACAGGTCGTGTTCGGCTCGGGCGATCCGAATTCCGATCTGATCTTCGTCGGCGAGGCGCCGGGCTTTCACGAGGACAAGCAAGGCGTGCCGTTCGTCGGGGCCGCCGGGAAGCTGCTTGACCAGCTGCTCGCGGGCATCGGCCTCACGCGCGAAGACGTGTACATCGCGAACGTTCTCCTTTGCCGTCCTCCCGGCAACCGCGACCCGCTGCCGGAGGAGATCCAGGCGTGCGAGTCGCACCTGTGGCGTCAGATCGAGCTGATCGAGCCGCGCGTCGTCGCGACACTGGGAAACTTTGCGACGAAGCTTCTGTCGGGTCGGCCGACCGGAATCACGCGCGTGCACGGACAGGAGCAAGAAGTGATGCTCGGCGGGCGGCGGGTACTGCTCTACCCGATCTACCACCCGGCTGCCGCGCTTTACACGCCGCGCATGCTCGAGGTGCTCAAGGACGACTTCGCGAGGCTGCCAGAGCTGATGGGTCGCGAGGCTGCTCCGCCCGCACCGGTCTACGTCGCACCGGTGGCCGCCGAGCCGGCGGTTCAGCTCGGGCTCTTCTGATCGAGACACACTCGCCCGAAGAAACCGAGCAGCTCGCTGCCAGGCTCGCCGCCGACCTGCGCCCGGGCGACGTCGTGACGGTCTCGGGCGAGCTCGGCTCCGGCAAGACGACGTTCGTCCGCGGCGCCGCTCGCGCGCTTGGCGTCGAAGGTCCGGTCACGAGCCCGACGTACACCATCGGCCACAGGTACAAGGGCCGAGTCGACGTGTCGCACCTCGACCTCTTTCGCTTCCGAAACGTGTCGGCGGCCGAGTGGGGCGATCTCGAGCCGTACTTCGACGACGCGGTCGTCTTCGTCGAGTGGCCCGAGGCAGGGGAGGGAGTCCTGCCACCGAGACGCATCGGAGTGCGGCTCGAACATGGCGGAGAAGGGCGCCGGCTTGTCACGATTCTCGGTGATGCTGATCCTGGCCTTCGACACGGCGACTGATGTAGCGACGAGCGCGCTCGTCTCCGACGGCGAGGTGCTCGGCGAGCGCTCATCGCGGGCGTCAACGGTGCTCGAGGACGTCGATGCGTTGTTGCGTCAAGCGAGTGCGCAGACGCGTGAGATCGAAGCGCTCGCGGTCGGGATTGGGCCCGGCAGCTTCACCGGTGTTCGCATCGGTCTCGCGACCGCGCGTGGCCTGGCGTTCGCGCTCGGCATCCCTGCGGCCGGCGTCTCGACACTCGACGCGCTCGCCGCAGGCTCTCCCGGCGCTTTGCCGGTCGTCGATGCGCGGCGCGGTGAGGTCTTCGTGCTGAAAGATGAGCCGAGAGTGCTCGATCCGGGAAAGCTCGAGGTGGCGAACGGGACGATCTGCGTGGGGAGCGGCGCCGTCCGCTACCGCGCCTTGTTGGAAGCTGCCGGAGCGGAGATCCCGCCGGACGGAGACGAACGGCACCTGCCCCGGGCCCGCTTCCACGCCCAATTGGCGCACGACTTCGGGCCCGCCGACGAAGTGGAGCCGCTCTACCTAAGAGTCCCCGACGCTGATAAAACCAGACAATGAGCGCGACGGCCAACAAGGTGGATTTCCGGCGCCTCGAACTGCGGGACCTCAATGCGATCGAGACGATCGAGCGCGCCTCGTATCCGACACCGTGGTCGCGGTCGATGTTTGCGGGCGAGCTCGCGAAGCCGTCGTCGATCTCGCTCGGTGCGTTCGAGCCCGACACGCGCGACCTGCTCGGCTACCTGATCATCTCCCGCTACGTCGACGCCTGGCACGTGATGAACCTCGCCGTCGCACCGGAACACCGCCGCAAGCGGATCGCGACGGGCTTGCTCGAACGCCTCTTCGAGCTCACGGGAGGCGAAGGACGCCGCGGTTACACCCTCGAGGTGCGAGTTTCGAACGACGTCGCGATCCGTCTCTACGAGCAGGCCGGGTTCAAGGCACGCGGAGTTCGTCGCGGCTACTACACAGACAACCGCGAGGACGCGCTCATCATGTGGCGCGATTTCGAGCCGCGACCGACTTGATCCTCGGTCTCGAGACGTCCTGCGACGAGACCGCTGCAGCGGTGATCACGCGGGACGGACAGATCCTCGCGAACGTCATCTCGTCTCAGGCCGATCTGCACGCCCGCTACGGCGGGGTCGTACCCGAAGTCGCGTCGAGGCGTCACCTCGAACTCGTCACGCCCGTCTTGCAGGAAGCGTTGCGCGATGCCGGGGCAGAGCTCGACGACGTCGAGTTGGTGGCGGTCACGGCGGGCCCCGGCCTGATCGGTGCCCTGCTCGTCGGAGTTGCGGCAGCGAAAGCGATCGCCTGGGCGAGGCGGTTGCCTCTGGCGCCCGTGGATCACCTCGAAGGACACATTGCGTCGCTCTATCTCGAGCCGGACCCGGTCGAGCCGCCGTTTCTCTGCCTGCTCGCGAGCGGCGGTCACACGATGCTGCTGGACGTTCAGGATCGTGCGAACAAGGCCCGAGTGCTCGGTACGACGCTCGACGATGCCGCGGGAGAGGCTTTCGACAAGGGAGCGCGCCTGCTCGGGCTCGGCTACCCCGGCGGCGCCGAGATCGACCGCATCGCGCGAGCGGGAGACGCCGGTGCGTACGACTTCCCCGTCGCGAAAGTGCCCGGGCTCGACTTCTCCTTCTCGGGCCTCAAGACAGCCCTGCTCTACGCCGTCAGGGACCTGCCTGCGGACGAGCTCGAACGACGACGTTCCGATCTCGCCGCGAGCTACCAGTCGGCGATCGTGCGCGCTCTCGTCGACAGGGCGCAGCAGGCTGCTGCGGAGCTCGGCGCGTCGAAGATCGCCGTGGTCGGCGGGGTGGCGGCGAACTCGGAGTTGCGCGCTGCGCTTCCCCAATCTACGGCCCTTGCGCCGCTGCCGCTCTGTACGGACAACGCGGCGATGATCGCCTCGGCTGCGCGCTTCACGGATCCCATCCAGTATCCCCGCTATCTTGGGCTCGATGCGTACGCGTCCACCGCGTGAGCCGAGAAACGCGCTCGTGCTTGCGGCTCTGGCGGTCGTCGCGACGGCCGTCCTCATCGCGGCCGGAGGTCATAGCAGCGGCCTGACTACTGAAGGAGAGACGAGTTGGCAGGGTCTTGCCGGGGCCCAGCGTCCGCGCGTCGCGGTGGGCCAGCGCGTGATCGTCCTGCTCAAGGCGCCCGCGCTTGCAGACCGGGTCGGCAATGCCGGAGGCCTGGCGACGAGCGAGCAGGAGCGGGAGTGGACGCAGAGTGCGCTCTCGTCTCAAAAGCTTCTGGTCGCACGGCTGCGCGTCCAGGGCGTCGTCGTCCAGCCCGAGTTCAGTTACACGAGAGCGGTCAACGGCTTCTCGGCCGCGTTTGACGCGCGCGGGATAGCGCTGCTCGAACGGGCGCCCGACGTGGCGGGCGTGTATCCCGTGCGGGCGGCGTATCCCGCGTCGCTGAGCTCGCGTCTCCTGACGGCAACGAGCTTCGGAGAGCGACCGAACATCGGCCTGTCGGACAAGGATGGGCGCGGCGTCACGATTGCGCTCCTCGATACCGGCGTCGATCGGGCGCAGCCCTTCCTGCGCGGGCGTGTCACCGGTGGGATCGACATCGTCGGAGGCGACGCAGGTGCCCTCGCCGCGCCACAACCCGGCGAGCCCTCCCAGCTCGAGCGGCATGGCACAGAGATGGCCGGCCTGCTCGTCGGCTCGGGTGGGCCCGGTGCGCTGGCCGGCGTCGCTCCGGGAGCCACCGTCTTGCCGATTCGCGTTGCGGGCTGGCAGCGAGACGCCTCGGCGGGCTGGGCCGTCTACGGCAGGACCGACCAGGTGCTGGCCGGGCTCGAACGCGCGGTCGATCCGAATGGTGACGGCGATGCGCACGATGCAGCCCGTGTGGCGCTGGTGGGCGTCGCGGAGCCGTTCGCCGGTTTCGCAGACGGGCCCCTCGCCCGTGCCGTCGAGGGCGCTACTCGGCTCGACACCCTCGTCGTCGCGCCCGCCGGAAACGACGGGCCCGCGGGGCCCGGGTACGGCTCGGTCGCCGGCCCGGGAGGCGCACCGGCGGTGCTGACCGTCGGTGCCGTCGACCTGCGGCCCCGCTTCGGTCAGGTGCGGGTGGTTCTCCGCGCGGCTCTTCGGGTCGAGCTCGACGGCATGAGCCCACTCGTCGGCTCGGTAACTCCGTCGGAGCCGCTGGACGTCGGGATCGGCGCACCGCGTGCACAGACGACGGAGCCGGTCGGTTACCGCGGGCCCGTTCCGTTGCTCGACTTCTTCGACCGTCGCGGCGAGAGCCTCGTCGCGGGCCGGGCCGCCCTACTACCGGCCGGGGCCGATCCGAACGGGTCGCTCGCGAACGCAGCCCAGGCCGGGGCGGTTGCGGTCCTGTTCTACGGCGCGGACCTGCCGGCCGGCGGCATCGGTCTCGACGAGAGCGCGCCGATCCCTGCAGTTTCCGTTCCCGAGGCCGCGGCGCAGTCGCTGCTCGCGCGCATTCGCAGCGGCATTCCGGCGACCCTTTCACTCGGCACGGCGCGCACGAGGTCCAACGCCGGCGAAGGTCGCGTCACTCCCTTCTCGTCGACCGGGCTTGCCTTCGACGGACGCGTGAAGCCGGAGCTCGTCGCCCCGGGGGTTGCTCTCGAAACCGCCGAGCCCGGAGCCAACGCCGACGGTTCGGCCCGCTATGGCACCGTGAACGGAACGAGTGCCGCAGCCGCCCTGGTCGCCGGCGCCGCCGCGCTGCTCGCCCAGGCTCGACCGTACCTCGACGCCGAGGCGCTCAAGAGCCTGCTCGTCGGTGCTGCCCGGCCTCTTCCCGACGACGGCATCACCGGGCAAGGCGCCGGGCTTATCGACCTCGGCGGTGCCTCGGCGACCGAGGTCGGGGCGAGCCCTGCCTCCCTCGCACTCGGCCGCGCGGACAGCAGGCGTTGGCGCACCGACCAGGTGGTCGTCCTGCGTAACGTTTCTTACCGCCGTCTGATTCTGTCGCTCGACGTGGCAGTCGCCGACGAAGGAGCGGCATCCGTCGAGTTCGATGTGAAGCCTCAACGGTTCTCGCTGGGGTCGGGACGCTCGATCCGCGTGCATGTGCGAGCGCGGGCGACGAGCAAGCTGGAGGGAACTGCCCCGGCCGAAGGCGTCCTGGTCGTGACGCCCGCCGCGGGACGCGCGATCCGTGTGCCGTGGACGATCGTCTTCGGCCGGCGCCGCCCGGCCGAGCTGACCACGGTCCGGCTCTCGCAACGCGCGTTCACACCCTCGGATGCAGCGCCTGCACTGCTGAGCTTCGTGGCCGGATCGGTGCGGCGTTCGGCGGCCGCGTCCGACGTGCTGCCGCTTTCCCGTCTGGACCTTGAGCTCTGGAGCCCAGCCGGCGGCCGCATCGGTTTGCTGGCCCGCCTGCGCGACGTGCTTCCGGGACGCTATTCGTTCGGCGTGACCGGTCGGGACCCGACCGGTGCGGTGCTGCCGAGCGGCGACTACCAGCTCAGGCTTGTCGCCTTCGGGACAGACGCAGGGCCGCCGACAGTGCGGACAATCGGTTTCACGATCAAGTAGGCTCAGCCGGCCCAGCCCGAAATGTCCCCATTTGCGCGGAAAAAGGAGCTGACGTGACCACGGTCGATGCGCCCGTCTCGCATCTGCGCGAGAACCCCTACGAGATCGCGAAGTCGCAGTTGCGCAAGGTGGCAAAGACGTTCGCCATCGATCCGAACCTCGTCAACGTGCTTCAGATGTGCAAGAAGGCGGTGTCCGTTGCGATTCCGGTCGCGATGGACGACGGCACGACCCAGGTCTTCGAGGGGTATCGCGTGACGCACAACGTCGCGCGCGGGCCGTCGAAGGGCGGCATCCGCTATCACCCGGATGTCACGCTGGACGAGGTCAAGGCGCTCGCAATGTGGATGACGTGGAAGTGCGCGCTTTCGGGCATCCCCTTCGGCGGTGCAAAGGGCGGCGTGATCTGCAATCCGAAGACGATGTCCGAGGGTGAGCTACAGCGGATGACGCGCCGCTACACGTCCGAGATCATCAACGAGATCGGTCCCGAGAAAGACATTCCGGCACCGGACGTCGGCACGGACGGGCGTGTGATGGCCTGGATCTTCGACACCTACTCGATGAACAAGGGCCACTCGGTGTTGGGCGTCGTCACCGGCAAACCGCTGACGATCGGCGGCTCGCTGGGCCGCGAAGAGGCGACGGCGCGCGGTGCTCTCTATTGCGTGCGCGAGGCGGTGCGGAAGAGGCAGATGTCGCTGCAGGGGACGAGGGTCGCGGTGCAGGGTTTCGGCAACGTCGGCTCGTTCCTCGCGAAGTTCCTGGCCGAGGACGGGGCGACCGTGATCGCGATCTCCGATTCGACCTCCGGTCTCCACAACACGAATGGGATCGACGTCCAGGCGGCGATCGCGCACAAGCGCGAGACAGGCTCGCTGGCGGGCTTCAAGGGCGCCGAACCGATCTCGAACGACGAGCTGCTGCTCCTCGAGTGCGACGTGCTTGCACCATGCGCCCTCGAGCAGGTCATCACGGCCGAGAACGCGGACAAGGTCAGGGCGAAGATCGTCGTCGAGGGCGCGAACGGCCCGGTTACGCCTGCAGCGGACGAGATCCTCGAGGAGAGGGGCGTGCTCGTTCTGCCGGACATCCTGGCCAACGCCGGCGGCGTCGTCGTCTCCTACTTCGAATGGGTGCAGGGTCTCCAGGAGTACTTCTGGAAGGAGGCCGAGGTGAACGCGAAGCTGAACGACATCGTGACGCGCGCGTTCAACGAGACGTGGGCCACGATGGAGAGCCGCGACATCTCGATGCGGCTAGCGGCCTACGGGCTCGCCGTCCAACGCGTCGCCGAAGCGACGACCACGCGCGGGATCTATCCCTAGTCACACGGGGGAACCCGCGGTCCGGCATGACGCGGTCACGCCTCCGCGCGCCCGCGTTTCTCGCACCAGCGTGCTCTGAACGTTAGTTTCGGCCCATGCCGGTCAAGCAACGGAAAGTGGTTCTTTACCACGCGCAAGGCTGCCACCTATGTGAGCGAGCGCTGCGGGTGCTTCACGAGATTCGCCAAGAGATCCCTTTCGACTTCGAGGAGGTCGATATCGACGGGCACCCGCCCCTCGAGGCGCGCTACCGGGAGTGGCTTCCCGTCGTCGAGATCGACGGAGAGCGGGCATTCGTCTACTACGTGGATTCCGCCGCCTTGAGGCGCAAACTGGCCGCACAAACTTGACCTACGCGGCGGCTTGCCGCCTCGTGATACAACGGGTTCGGGTTGTCACAAACTCTCGACACCAAGGGCCCTGTGGCCGTCTCCGACCGGCTCACCGTGGGCGTCGCGGCTCGTCTGTCACGCTACCTCCAGGTGCTGACCCAGGCGAAGAAGATGGGCAAGGAGCGCATCTCCTCCCAGGAGATCTCCGACTACACCAACATCAACGCGACCCAGATCCGGCGTGACCTTTCCGCGTTCGGCAAGTTCGGCAAGCGCGGCGTCGGCTACAACATCGACTCGCTCCTCGGGGAGATCCGCAAGATCCTTCGCACGCAAGGTCAGCACAACATCGCGCTGATCGGGGCCGGCCGGCTCGGCCAGGCAATTGCGAGCTCTCCGATCTTCGCGGAGCACGGGATCAACATCGCCGCCGTGTTCGACACCGATCCGGACAAGGTCGGCCGCGGCGTCGGCAACGTCCCGGTGAGCGACTACGCGCGCCTCACCGACACGATTCGCGAGAAGAACATCATCGTCGGCGTCGTAGCGGTGCCTGCCGACAATGCGCAGAAGGTCGCGAACGATCTCGTCGAGTCGGGCGTCCGGATCATCTTCAACTATTCCGAGGCTTTGCTCGACGTCCCGCAGGACGTGGCCGTCCATACGTCGAACCCCGCGGTCGAGCTCCTCTACGCGCTCTACTTCTACTTGACGTAGCGGCACCGTCGGGAGCCCGATGAGGATCCTGCTCTGGCACGGCTACCTCCTCGGGGGCACCGGGTCGAACGTCTATACCCGTGCGCTGGCCCGAGAATGGAGCCGCGCGGGTCACGACGTGACGGTGATCTGCCAGGAGCCGCACCCCGAGCACTACGACGTCGGCGGCGCGAAGGTCTTCCGCCCGAACGTGGGACCGCTGCTGCCGGTCTTCGTGTTCGATCGCTACGAGGGCATCGAGGCTAGGTTGCTGCAGGACTTCACGCGTGCCGAACGTGACCGCTACGTCGCCCTGAACGCGACGGCGTTGTGCGCGCACATGCCGGCCGATCTCGTGTTTGCGAACCACGTGCTGCTGGGTGCTCCGGTCGGGGTCGCAAGCGGCGTGCCGTTCGTGGTCAAGGCGCACGGCTCTGAGCTCGAGTATTCGCTCCGCGGCAACGACGACCTGACGACCTGGGCCAAGGAGACGCTTCCCTACGCGAAGGCCGTATACGTCGGATCGACTCATATCCGCGAAGTGCTCGAGGACGTGGTCGGTCAGGTCGACCGCGTCTACGAGGTGCCGCCGGGCGTTGACGTCGACGAGTTTCGCCCCGCGCCGCGCGAGGAGGCGCTGCAAGAACTGCTCGCTGAGGCGCGAGCCGATCCTCCGAACCCCGGGAACGCGAACGAGCGTCATCCCGACGACGGGAACGCGGAGCGCTTCGCACAGTTCTTCGCGAGCGACGAGCCGACGGTCGTCTACTTCGGCAAGCTCATCTACAACAAGGGCGTCCACATCCTGTTGGACGCGCTCCGTGAGGTCGATGCCCGTGCGGTCATCGTCGGCTTCGGCGACTACCGTGAGGAGCTGGAGCGAGCGGCGCCGCCGGGAACGCTCTTCACCGGGCCGCTCGAGCACCGCCACCTCGTCCACCTGTTGCCGCTGGCCGACGTCACGGTCGTGCCGTCGATCTTCCCGGAGGCGTTCGGAATGGTTGCGGCGGAAGCGGCAGCCGCCGGATCGCCGCCGCTCGTGGCCCGTCACTCGGGGCTCGCCGAGGTCGCGGAGGGCCTGGAGGCCGGCTATCCGGCCGAGTTACGGCACCTCGCGAGCTTCGAGACGGGCGATTCGGCGGATCTGGCCGGAAAGCTCGGCGAGCTGCTTGCGCTCACTCCCGAGGCTCGAGCGGACCTCGGCGCCGCGGCGCGCCGCGTCGCAGTGGAGCGCTGGAGCTGGTCGAGCGTGAGCGAGCGCCTGCTATCGCTTCATTTACCCTAGTGACGTGGGGGATTCGCAAAAGCTGAGCCCGGACGAGCAGGTCAACTCGGCTCGCGAGGCGTTCGACGACGGACAGGACTTCACGATCGCCGTCGAGGAGGAGTTCGCCCTGCTCGATCCCGACACGCTCGAGCTGACGAATCGATTCGAGGAGCTGAAGGCAGGCGCTGGAGGCACCGAGCTCGACGAGCACCTCGTCGGCGAGCTGATCGCCTCGGAGATCGAGGTGAAGACGGGGAAGTGCGCAAACTTCGCGGAAGTGTCCGAGCTGATCGCGCGACGCCGTGTGCAGCTCGGCGAGCTGGCCGACGAGTTCGGAGTCGCGCTCAGCAGCACAGGCACGCATCCCTGGAGCCGCTGGCAGGACCAGCGCATCATCGACACACCTCACTATCGCCGGAACAGCGAGATCCTCCAGTACGTCGTCTGGCGGAACAACAGCTTCGGCATCCACGCACACATCGGCATCAAGGGCGCGGACCGGGCGATCGCCGTCTGCAATGCATTTCGCAACGTGCTCCCCGAGCTGCTCGCGCTCTCCGCGAGCTCGCCGTTCGTCGAGGACTGCGTCACGGGGCTGCATTCGGCGCGCACCGAGATCTTCACGAAGACCTTCCCGCGCTGCGGCGTGCCCGATGCCTTCGACGGCTGGGCCGCCTACGAGGAGTACGTGCGCTTCCTCTATGCGACCGGGTCGATCGACGAGCACACGCAGATCTGGTGGAGCGTCCGCCCGCATCTTGCGTATCCGACCGTCGAGGTGCGCATCTGCGACGCGCAGCCGGACCTCGCGGAAGCCCAGTCGCTGACAGCTCTGATCTACGCCCTGGGCGCTCGGTTCGCGCGCGCGATCGACGAAGGCGAGCCTCTACCCGATCTGCCGCACCGGTTGATCGAGGAGAACCTGTGGCGCGCGATCCGCTACGGCCTCAGCGGCGGGCTGATCGACTTCGAGCGAGGCGAGGTCGTTCCGGCGCGAGCGCGGATCGAGGCGCTGATCGAGTGGGTGGGGCCCGTTGCAGGTGGGATCGGCGCTGCGCCCTTCCTCGCCGTCCCGGCGACGAATGCGGCCGAGCGTCAGTACAAGCGTCAAGAGGAGCTCGGCTCGCATCGCGACGTCTTCGTCGAGCTCGTGCGCCGGCCGCGAGAACGCGTCGGTGGCTGAGGCCGTCCAGGGGATCGGAGGCGTCTTCTTTCGGGCGCGCGACCCGGACGCGCTTCGTGCCTGGTACGCCGAGCAGCTCGGGATCGACATGGAGGACTACGGCACGACGTTCACCGCCGCCGAAGGCGACCAGACGGTCTGGGCGCCGTTTGCCGCAGACACCGAGTACTTCGGCTCGACCGGGCAGCAGTCGATGGTCAACTTCCGCGTGCGCGATCTGGACGCGATGCTCCAGCAGCTCCGCAACGCGGGCGTCGCTGTCGACGGACGGGTAGAGGAGATGGAGTTCGGCAGGTTCGGTTGGGCGACCGACCTGGAAGGGAACCGATTCGAGCTCTGGGAGCCCGCATGAGCACGCCGTCCGACGAGCAGCTCGTGAAGCAGCTCGAAGAGGAGTTGAAGAAGCTGAAGGTCTCGGACCTCCTCGTCCAGACGCTCTACACCGTGTCCTCACTCGGTTACCGGCGGCTCTCCGAGGAAGAGCGCGACCTCGACCAGGCGAGACTGGCGATCGAAGCGCTGCGGGCGCTCCTCCCGGTGCTGGAGGGCTCGGCGAGCGAGGAGCTGATCCGGGACTTCAAGCAGGTGACCGCGAACCTCCAGCTGGCCTACGCGGACGCGACGAAAACCGACGCCTGACCCGGAAGAACGCCCCGCGATCGGCCGTCTTGTTGGCGAGATGGCAGTCGAGATCCCAAGCGGTATCCGCTGTGGCTGCGGCTACGTCCTCTGGGGGGACGACGAGCAGAACCTGCTGGTCACCGCCGATCTCCATGTCCGGAGCGCGCATCCCGGCCTCGTCGGCACCCTTTCCCCGCTCGAGCTGGCCCGCCCGGCGGATGAGGACGAAGCAGCGGCCTGAGCCTTCGAGCGGCGCTCGCAGGGCCGCCATGTGATAGAAAAGCCGCCGCGCCGAGACCCCTCGGCGCCGACTTTGTGAGGGGGTAGGGACGCTGATCGTCGGGAGCTTTTTCAACGACCATCCGGTGCTGTTCGCGCTTGTCTGCGCGGCGGTGGCAATCGCCTACGGCATCGGGCTGACCTTCTGGGTGCTGAGCCGCCCGGACGGGAACGACCGCATGCGGGAGATCGCGAAGGCGGTCCAGGAAGGCGCGGCCGCGTACCTGCGCCGCCAGTACATCACCATCGGCGTGGTCTCGATCGTCCCGTTCCTCCTGCTCGGCTTCTACAACAAGCTCGGGTGGGGGACGGCGATCGGCTTCCTCGTCGGCGCCGTGCTCTCCGCAGCAGCAGGGTTCATCGGGATGAACGTCGCCGTGCGCGCGAACGTGCGCACCGCCGAGGCCGCCCGCGAGGGGCTCAAGCCGGCGCTCGACGTCGCGTTCCGCGCCGGCTCCGTGACCGGCCTGATGGTCGTCGGTCTCGGATTGCTCGGCGTCGCGGGCTACTACTGGGCTCTCACCGATTGGCTCGGGCACTCGCAGGACTCGGCGATCGACGACCTGATCGGGCTGGCGTTCGGCGGGTCGCTCATCTCGGTCTTCGCGCGGCTCGGCGGCGGCATCTACACCAAGGCTGCCGACGTCGGCGCCGACCTCGTCGGGAAGATCGAAGCGGGCATTCCCGAAGACGATCCCCGGAACCCGGCGGTGATCGCGGACAACGTCGGCGACAACGTCGGCGACTGCGCTGGGATGGCGGCCGACCTCTTCGAGACCTACGCCGTGACCGCGGTCGCGGTGATGCTCCTCGGGACGCAGTTCCCGTCGAGCCGGCTCGCGCTCTATCCGCTTGCGCTCGGCGGCATGTCGATCCTCGCCTCAGTGATCGGCACGCTCTTCGCGCGCGTCGGGCGGAGCGGAAACATCATGAACGCGCTCTACAAGGCCGTCCTCGTCGCGACGGTGCTCTCTGCGATCGGGTTCATCCCGGTGACGATGGCGTACGACGGCGGGAAGTTCAGCTTCACGGATCTCTACGCTGCGTCACTTGTCGGCCTCGTCGTGACGTTCCTGCTCGTTGCGATCACCGAGTACTACACGGGCACTCGCTGGGGACCGGTGAAGTCGATCTCCTCGGCGTCGCAGACCGGACACGCCACGAACATCATCTCGGGCCTCGCCGTCGGCATGCAGGCAACGGCGCTCCCGGTGATCGTGCTCGCCGCGGGAATCCTCGTTGCGCATCATTTCGCGGGGCTCTACGGCATCGGCGTCGCGGTGATGGCGCAGCTCTCGATGACCGGCCTGATCGTCGCACTCGACGCCTACGGCCCGGTGACCGACAACGCAGGCGGTATCGCGGAGATGGCCGACCTACCGGACTCGGTGCGTGCGATCACCGATCCGCTGGACGCGGTCGGCAACACGACCAAGGCGGTGACGAAGGGTTACGCGATCGGCTCCGCCGCGTTGGCGGCGCTCGTCCTCTTCGACTCGTACACGACCGGTCTTGCCGACCAGGGCCTGCCCTCGGTCTTCAACCTCAACGACGCGTGGGTGATCGCCGGTCTGTTCGTCGGCGGCCTCATGCCGTTCCTCTTTGCCTCGCTCGCGATGCAGGCGGTCGGCCGTGTCGGCGGCGAGGTCGTCACCGAGGTGCGCCGTCAGTTCCGTGAGATCCCCGGGATCATGGAGGGGACGACCCGGCCGGAATATGGGCGTGCCATCGACATCGTCACGGGCTCGGCAATCAAGGCGATGCTGCTCCCGGCGCTGATCCCGATCGTGTTCCCGATCGTCGTGGGAATCATCAGCGCCCGCATGCTCGGTGGGCTGCTGATCGGCACGATCGTGACCGGCCTCTTCCTGGCGATCTCGATGACCTCGGGCGGAGGCGCCTGGGACAACGCGAAGAAGCTGATCGAGGACGGAGCCTTCGGCGGCAAGGGCTCCGAAGCCCATGCAGCATCGGTGACGGGCGACACGGTCGGCGATCCCTACAAGGACACCGCCGGGCCGGCGATCAACCCGATGATCAAGATCACAAACATCGTCGCCATCCTGATCATCCCTCTGCTCGTCTCGATTCACGGCTAGCGCGCCGAAGCTCTACGCTCCGGCGCCATGAGCACGACGCCGCCGGGCACTGTCGCCCCGCAGCCGCAACGTAGGGGCAGGCGCAGGCAGCAGACGCTCGAGCGGGTGCTCGGGACGCCTGCGCTCTTCGCCACCGCTTACGGCAACGTCGGCTCCTCGATCTACTACGCGCTCGGGCTCGTCGCTGGGATCGCCCTCGGGCTGACGCCCCTCGTCTTCATCATCAGCGGCCTGATCTTCGCCGCCACCGCCGCGACGTATGCGGAAGGGACGGTGCGCTATCCGGAAGCGGGGGGCTCGTCGAGCTTCGCGCGGCATGCGTTCAACGAGCTCGTGTCCTTCGGGGCGGCCTGGGCGCAGATGCTCAACTACATCATCACGATCGCCATCTCGGCGTTCTTCGTGCCGCACTACCTCTCGATCTTCTGGGGCCCACTGCGAGAGAACCCCTGGGACGTCGTTGGCGGGACGGTCGTCGTCGCCCTGCTCGTTCTGCTCAACGTGATCGGGATCAGGGAAGCGGCCCGCCTGAACATCCTGCTGGCCGTCATCGACTTCGCAACGCAGCTCCTGCTCGTGATCATCGGGTTCGCGCTGATCTTCAACCCGCACGTCGTCTTCTCGGCGAACATCCACTGGGGAGTCGCGCCTACCTGGAGCCAGTTCTTCCTTGCGATCCCGATCGCGATGATCGCGTACACCGGGATCGAGACGGTCTCGAACCTGGCCGAGGAGGCGCGCGACCCACCGCGCGACATTCCGCGCTCGATCACGTGGGTCGCGGGCGCGGTCTTCGCGATCTACTTCACGCTGCCGCTGATCGCGCTCTCCGCGCTGCCCGTGGAGAAGACCGCGAACGGCTATCAGACGCTACTCGGCCTCGGGCCGGAGCAGGGCGGCTTCAAGAACGATCCGGTGCTCGGCCTGGTCGAGCACCTCGGCTTGCACGGCGAGGTGCTGCACGTGTCGAAGATCTACGTCGGGATCCTCGCGGCCACGATTCTGCTCATCGCCACGAACGCGGGCGTGATCGGCGCGTCGCGGATCACGTACGCGATGGCGACCTATCGGCAGCTGCCCGAGGTTTTCCGCCGGCTGCATCCAAGGTTCAAGACTCCGTGGCTGTCGCTCGTCGTCTTCGGCGGGATCATCTCGATCCTCGTCCTGCTCCCAGGCCAGACGGACTTCCTCGGGAACATGTACGCGTTCGGCGCGATGCTGTCGTTCACGATCGCGCACGTTTCGGTGGTCGCTCTGCGCGTCAAATCGCGCGACGATCACGAGGCGTTCAAGGTCCGCCCGAACATCCGCGTGCGCGGCGTCGACTGGCCGCTCTTCGCGATCTTCGGCGGGTTGGGCACCGGGATCGCCTGGCTGGTCGTCGTGGTTCAGAAGCCGGAGACTCGGTGGGTCGGGCTGGGATGGCTCATCGCCGGCCTGATCGGATACACCGTGTACCGGCGCTACGTGCTGCGTGAGCCGCTGACGGCGACCTTGCGCGCCCCGGTGATCATCGGCCGGGCGATCGCCCTCGAGTACCGAAACATCCTCGTCCCGGTCAAGCCCGGGCGGCCGTCGGAAGAGGCGATCGACGTCGCCTGTCGCCTGGCCACCGACCGGGGCGCGTCGATCTCCTCGCTGAGCGTCGTCGTCATCGGGCTCGAGTTACCGCTCGACACCTTGCTGGAGGAAGAGGAGCGCCGAGCCGAAGACGCCCTCGACTCCGCAGCGGCGATCGCCGAGCTCTACGGCGTCAACTTCACCGAGCGCCTGGTCCGCGCGCGCCACGCCGGTCGCGCCATCGTGGACGAGGCAACGCGACGCCAGAGCGAGATCATCGTCATGGGCGCCCCGCGTGCAGGCCGCGGCCGCGGCGTGTTCAGCGATACGGTGGACTTCGTGCTCAAACACGCGCCCTGTCGAGTAATGGTGGTTGCCGGACAGAAGGCGGCATGAACGACGCCTACCGTTACGGCGTTGCCATCTTCGCGGTCACCTTCATCGGGATCGGGCTTGCGATCATCGTCGTGACGACGGTCAGAGGCGGCGCGGCGTTCGGCTACCTGATGGGCTTCCTCTTCCTCGCCCTCGGGGTCGGCCGGCTCTATCTGCTCCGCCGGCGGCGCTAACCTCAGCTAGTGGCGCGCAAGCTGCCCCGCCTCCAGCGGGTCCTCGATGCTCCCGCTCTCTTCTCGATCGCGTACGGGGAGATCGCCTCCTCGATCTACTTCGCACTCGGGATCATCACGCTGCACGCCCTCGGGCTCACTCCGGCGGTCCTGCTCGCGACCGGTCTGCTCTTCCTGATCGTCTCGCTCTCCTATGCGGAAGGAACCGCGGCGATCCGCGAAACCGGGGGCGCTGCGACATTCGTCCGGATCGCCTTCAACGACTTCTGGGGCTTCATCACCGGCTGGGTTCTCTTCCTCGACTACCTGATCGTGATTGCACTCTCGGCGCTGTTCCTGCCGCACTACGTCGCCGGTGCCTTCTTCACCAAGTTGCACCGGCCCTGGGACGTAGTCGCAGGGTGCGGGGTGATCGCGGCTGTGGCGATCATCCGTTTGGTCCACCGCACACGCTTGCATCGGTGGGCACTCGTCGTCGCGCTCGTCGATCTCGTGACACAGCTGCTCATCGTCACGCTCGGCCTCGCGATGCTCTTCTCGCCGGATGTGCTCACGACCGGGACCTCGCTCGGCACCTCGCCGACCTGGCACTCGCTCGCGTTCGCGATCCCGCTGGCGATGCTCGCCTACACAGGCCTCGAGACCGTTGCGAACCTCGCCGAAGAGACACGACGGCCCGGACGGGACCTGCCGCGCAGCCTCTTCAGTGCGATCGGACTGGTCGTCGTCCTCTACGTGGCGATCGCAGTCGTCGGGCTCTCGGCGTTCCCGCCGACCCACGGGACTCTGCTCGGGAGCAACTGGATCCGTGCCCCTCTGGTCGGAATCGTGACGCAGATCCGCGAGCAGGTTCCATATTGGATCGGTGCGCCCCTGCAGGTCTTCGTCGGCCTTTCCGGTGCGCTGATCCTGCTCACAGCGGCAACGACGTCGATCTCCGGCTTCGGTCGTCTCGCGTACTCGCTCGGCGAGCATGGACAGCTGCCGCGGCGCTTCGGGATGCTCAGGCCGCGCACGCTCGTCGCGCCGGAATCGATCGTCGCCGCAGCTGTGATCTCGATCGGTCTCCTCATCGGCACGGCGCTGCTCGCGCATCCCGTGCTCTTCCTCGCCAGCCTGTTCAGCTTCGGCGTGCTGCTCGCGTTCACCGCGGCGCAGCTGGCGGTGATCAAGCTGCGCTTCAGCGAGCCACAGCGCCGGCGCCCCTACCGTGTGCCCTTCACGGTCGGCCGGGTTCCGATCCCTTCTGTGATCGGCGCCGTCCTGACCGCCACCGTGTGGATCATCGCCATCGCGACCCACGTGGGCGCCCGCTACGCGGGCCCGGCCTGGCTTGCCGTCGGGCTCGTGATCTACGTCACCGTGCGCAAGTCCCGCGGCGAGGGCCTGCTCGCCCGTGTGGTCTCCGCCGACGAGCATCGCGGGCTCGCCGAAGCGGAGTTCACGAAGATTCTCGTTCCGATGAAGCTCGGCGAGATCGGTGAGGAGATGCTCGCGACTGCGGTAAAGCTGGCGCAGGAGCGCGGGGCCTCCGTCGAGGCGCTACACGTGATCCGCGTTCCCATGGACCTCCCCCTCGACGCGGAGCTCGTCGACGACGAGGAGCGCGCCGAAGCCTCGCTCGCCGAGGCGAGGCTGCTCGGCGCCGACCACGGCGTAGTGGTCGAGGGGCGAACCGTCCGTGCCCGCTCGATCGGGCAGGCGATCGTCCAGGAGGCCCAGGCTCAGGAGGCCGACCTGATCGTTCTCGGCTCGGCGCCGCGCTGGAGGCGCCAGTCCCGCTTCTTCTCTCCGACGGTGGACTACGTGCTCAAGAAGGCCCCGAGCGAAGTGCTGATCGTCGCGTTTCCCCAGGGGGTCCTGGAAGAGGACGGCGACCAACACCAGGGTTGACTGCCGAGCTACGCTGAGTGCGTGAAGCTCATCGTTATCGGCTGCGGCCGGGTGGGCTCGACCATCGCCAAGCGGTTCGCCTCCGAAGGGTGGAACGTGACCGCAGTAGACGAGAACGAGTCTGCTCTCAGCCGCCTTGGAGAGAACTGGACCGGAGGGTTCATCGTCGGCCACGGCATGGAGACGGCCGTGCTGCGCGAGGCCGGGATCGAGGAGGCCGACGCCGTCGTCGTCTCCACCGACGGCGACAACACGAACCTCGTCATCGGGCAGGTCGCACAGAAGCGCTTCGGGATCGAGTGCACCGTCGTGCGGATCCTGGATCCCGCCCGCGCCGACTTCTATCGCGAGCGCGGGCTCCGCACGATCTGCCCGACCTCGACGGCGATCGACTCGCTCACCGAGGCTGTGCGCTCGTGCGACATTCCGACAGTACGCGAGGAGGTCAAGGCCTAAATATGTATGTCCTGATCGCAGGCGGCGGCAAGGCGGGCGCGAACGTCATGCGCACGCTGCTACGCCACGGCCACGAGGCGACCATCATCGAGCAGAAGCGCGACCGGTTCGAGCGGCTCGAGTCCGAATTCGAGCACCAGGCGATGCAGGGCGACGCGACGGAGCTCTACACCCTCGAGAAGGCAGGGATCAAGCGTCCCCCGGATCTCGTCCTCGCCCTGACCGGAGACGACGAGGACAACCTCGTGATCTCGCAACTCGCGAAGGAGAAGTACGGCGTCCAGAAGATCATCGCGCGCGTCAACGATCCTCGGAACCAGCCGCACTTCGACCTGCTCGGGATCTCGCCGACAGTGTGCGCGACCTCGAGCATTCTCGGGCTTGTCGAGCACGAGGTCCCCGAGCACGACCTCGTCCATCTGCTCGAGCTGCGGCAGGAGAACCTCGAGATCGTCGAGGTCCAGATCGACAAGGAGTCGCCCTCCGCGGGCAAGACTGTCGAGAAGCTGAGGCTGCCGGAAGGCTCTCGGCTCATCTCGGTCATGCGCGACGGCACCGCGGAGATCGCGGTCGGGTCGACCGAGCTCAGGCCGGGTGACCAGGTACTGGCGATCCTGCAGCCGGGCAAGGAAGACGAGCTCCGCCGGATCCTTCTTAAGAAGTAGGTAAAGACTCGAACCGCCGGGTCTCGGCGTGACTACGTTTCGGTGAGTGCTCGCCCACGTCCTCGCAGTCGCCGCCCTCGCGCTCCCTGCCTCGCAGGCGCAGCAGCAACTTTCAATCCGACCGTTCGCACAGGGGCTCTCGGCGCTCACTGCCATCGCCTCGACCCCGGCGGAACCCCGGCGCCTCTACGCGGTCGAGCAGGTCGGGCGAATTCGCTACTTCGTGAACGGCAAGCTACGCGGCACGTTTCTGGACATCAGGAGCCGCGTCTCGAGCGGCGGCGAGCGAGGGCTGCTCTCCGTTGCGTTCCATCCCAACTACGCGAAGAACCATCGCTTCTACGTGGACTACACCGATCGCAACGGGAATACGCGCGTCGTCGAGTTCCGGTCCCGCAACGGTCGCGCGATCAAGTCGTCCGCGCGGCAGCTGCTGTTCGTGCGTCAGCCGTACGCGAACCACAACGGCGGCGAGCTGCAGTTCGACTCGAAGGGGCTGCTCTACGTGGGGATGGGCGACGGCGGCTCGGGGGGTGATCCGGGCAACCGCGCGCAGCGCATGAGCGAGAAGCTCGGAAAGCTGTTGCGGATCGATCCGCTTCGTCGCGGCGCGAGCTGGAAGATCGTCGGGCTCGGCCTCAGGAACCCGTGGCGCTTCTCGTTCGACCGCGCAAACGGCGACCTCTACATCGGTGACGTGGGCCAGAACGCCTGGGAAGAGATCGACTACCGGCCGCAGGCTCAGATCTCCACCCTCGCGAACTACGGCTGGCACGTCTACGAAGGACGAACGCGCTTCGCAAACACGCCGCTCGGGCCGGGACAGCTCGTGATGCCGATCCAGGTGTACAGCCACGACGAGGGCTGCTCCGTGAGCGGCGGCTACGTCTACCGCGGTAAAGCCGTGCCGGCCGCAGCGGGCCGGTACTTCTACGGCGACTACTGCTCCGGGAATGTTTGGAGCCTCAAGGTGGACGGCGGTCGTGCAACCGACGTCCGTCGCGAGCCCTTCGACGTCCAGTCGCTGACGTCTTTCGGCGTGGACGCTGCCGGCGAGCTCTACCTCGCGACCGGGGACGGCCGGATCTACAAGCTCGCGCGTTAACCTGTTCGGCGGCGGCGCACCGTCGGCGCCTGCGTACCGAGCGCGGCGTACGCGAGCGCCTGCAGGGACTCGTTCAACGTCGCGAGCTCGTGTGAGATGCGAAGCAGATGGTCGCCCGAGTCCAGCCGTCGGTTGAGCGTGTGCACCTCGTCGCAAAGACGATCGAGCCGCTCGAGCAGCGCGTCGAGCTGACGGTCGCCGAGATCTTTGCTCTCCACGAGCTTCATGTTACGGCGAGCAGCTCGGCGCGTGTGCTGACGACTCGCGCATCTTCACCCAGGGTGGCGGAGACGCGCGCTTGGGCTCCTGCGCCGGTCTCCAGTATCTCGACGTGTCGTTCCGCACCGAGGTGAGAAAGCGCGATCCGCGCGAGCTCGAGCGGCGCGTCGGTGAAGACGCCGATGCGTGTGCCGCCTGCGCGCAGCTGCCGTAGCGTCGCGCTGACGTCTCCGTCCCTTCTGAAGTAGACGGGCGCGCGTTCCTCCGCGAAGCGCTCGAGCAGCTGCCGCCAGTTCGGCAACTCTTCGTCGAGCGCCGCGACGTCGACACGAAAGCGCCGGTGCGCATCCTCGAGCCAGTCGTTCCAGAGGGGATCCGGGTCCCCGAGCGCAGAGAGGTCGATCGCGACGGCCTTCATCGCTCGCGCAGCCGGAGCCAGACGAGCATCCCCAGCGCCAGACCGACCGCGTCGATCGCGACGTCGACCGGTGAGGCATGCCGGCCGAGCACGAAACGCTGGTGAAACTCGTCGGTCACCGCGTAGGCGATCCCGACGGCGAGCCCAAGCGCCTCACGCCCGAGTGCCCGGTAGATGAGCGCACCGAGGATCGCATACTCGGCGACGTGTGCGCCCTTGCGTAGGACGGTGTCCCACGTCCCGAGCCCGGTCGAGAGGCTGGGAATCGAAGAGAAAGCGAAGATCACGGCCGCCCACGCGAACACAGGCAGCCAGAGAGTGAGGACGCGCGATCGAGTCATCGCGGCCGATGCTAGTCTCCGGCTCACAACCGGCGAGCGGCAAGGGAATCCGGTGCGAATCCGGAACGGTCCCGCCGCTGTAAGGGGAGACGCTCCCGCGTCACGTGCCACTGGCCCGCAGGGCTGGGAAGGCGGCGTAGGGAGGGCGCCCCGAGTCAGAAGACCTCCGCCGCCGGCAAATTCGAACCCCTCGCGGAAGGAGGATTCGTGTTTCACCGACTCTCGATGGTCGTGGCGGTGCTCGTCACGGCTCTGCTCGTTGTTCCCGCGGCACTCGCGGTCAAGGTCCACGTTCGCGTCGAAGGCAAAGAACGGACGATCTTCGGTGCGACCGCGCCGCTCATCGACGTCACCTCGCCTCGCGCCGACGCGCTTCCTGAGAGCGCACTCGACGCGCTCGAGTCGGCGAGCGTGCTCGGCGAGTTCTACTACCACGTGACGCCCACGAGCTTCGGGCCCTATATCGACCAGGTGGGCCGCTATCCGGCACTCGGGCAGACCGGGTGGGTGTTCAAGCTGAACGGCGTGTCGCCGCCTGTGGGCGCGAACGAGGTGCGTCTGAAGGACGGTGACACCGTGCTCTGGTACTGGGCGCAGTTCGGAGTCGCCGGTGGGCCGAAAACGCTCGTCCTGCAGCGACAGGGCCGGTGCTACACGGTGCTGCAGCAGGACGACACAGGTGCAACGTCACGCGCGAACGGTGCGGAGCTCAAGATCGGCTCCAAGCGCACGGTGCAGACACGAAACGGGCGGGCGTGCATCGGCCCGCACAAGGGTGTGCTCGTTCGCGGAGTGCTCGGTGGGGCAGTGCGCTCGAATGCTCTTGCATGAAACGTCTCGCCCTCGTCCTCGCCGTCGCGGCCCTCGCGGGCTGCGGCGGCGGAGAGCGCGGAACCGCGACCATATGGGTCACCCGTGATGAGGGCACGCACGTCTTGCTGAGCCGTTCGGTACCTGCCGGGTTGACGGCGATGCAGGCGCTCGACCGCGTCGCCAACATCAAGACGCGGTATGCGGGGCGATTCGTCCAGTCGATCGACGGGATCGACGGCTCGGTGACGGCCCGGCGCGACTGGTTCTACTTCGTCAACGGTTACGAGGGAGATCGAAGCGCGGCGGAATACCGTCTGCACGACGGTGACGTGGAGTGGTGGGACTTCCGTTCCTGGGCGGGGCGGATGCACGTGCCGGTGGTGGTCGGAGCGTTTCCGGAGCCGTTTCTCCACGGCTACGGCGGCAAGACGCTGCCGGCTCGAGTGCTGTACTCCGAGCCCGCTCAGCGCGCCGTCGCGAAGCGTGTGGCGAAGCTGGTTCGCGGACGGGCGATCTACGCGCGTTCCCTTCCACGCGACGTCACGGCCAACACGCTGGTTCTCGAGGGCCCGTCGAAGCAACCTTCGCTCACCGCCGTTGCGAGTCAGAGCACCAGGCCGGGTAGCGCGGTGGTCTTCGTCTACCGCGGCGATCCCGGGCTCCTGCTGAAAGCCCCACCGATTGGGCGGTACCACTACGAGGTGCGACCCTGAGGCCCGCGGCGGCAATCGGCCTGCTCGCCGCGCTCGCCGCGGCGGCGCTCCTCGCCGAGCGCGTCTGGTCTGTGGGAGTGATCGCGCTCGTGCTGATCCTCGTCTGCCTGCGCGGCCCGCGTTCGCGTCGGCGCTTCTACCTGATCGGGACGCTGCTTTCCGCCGGCGCGTTGTTCATAGTGACGCCCTTCGTCGAGACGATCGGTTCGCATCCGGTCTGGACCGGTCCGATCATCCCGGTTCTGGGCCAGCTCGACATCACGCGCGAGGAGATCAGTAGCGCTGCGCTGAATGCGCTGAGACTTGCTGCGGTGGGTTTCGCATTCGCGGCTTACGCTCTGTTGCTCGACCACGACCGGGTCCTACGTTCGGTCCGCTTCGCGCGAACGGCAGCTCTTGCGACGCGCCTCTTGCCGACACTCGAGCGGGATGCGACAGGCTTCGTCGAGTCTCTGCGCGGCAGGGGGATCGCCGTCACCGGTGTGCGGGGTCACGCGATGCTCCTCTCACCTCTGCTCGCAAGCTCGCTCGAGAGAGGGCTCAACCTCGCGGAGGCGATGGAGGCGCGTGGCTACGGCAGGGCGGGGCGGACCAGCGTTCCCCGGCCGCCCTGGCGCGCGCGGGATACGGCTGCGGTCGCGCTGGCGGTTTCGATCGTGGTCGTGGGGGTCCTGTGGCTCTAGCTCACGTGGAACGGTTGACGTTCACGTATCCGGATTCCGGTTCGCCGGCACTGCACGACGTCTCGATCGAGATCGAAGCGGGAGAGCTGGTAGCCGTGTTCGGCACGTCCGGGTCGGGCAAGTCAACGTTGCTGCGGTCACTGTCGGGGCTTGTTCCGCACTTCCACGGTGGCCGCTTCGAAGGTCGCGTCGAGGTCTCCGGCAGCGATACGCGCACCGTCAGGCCGGCCGAGCTCACCGGAACCGTCGCGACCGTCTTTCAGGATCCCGAGGAGCAGATCGTGCTCACGCACGTCGCACGCGAGGTCGCTTTCGGACTGGAGAACCTCGGCACTCCTCCGAACGAGATCCTGCCGCGGGCGCACCATGCACTGGCGACCGTCGGTGCGCTGCCGCTCGTCGATCGTCCAGTGTCGGAGCTTTCAGGCGGCGAGTTGCAGCGTGTGGCCCTGGCCTCGGCGCTTGCGTTGCGACCGAGGCTACTCCTGCTGGACGAGCCGACCTCGCAGCTCGACCCCGCTGCCGCAGAGTCATTCCTCGAGCTCGTTGCTGAGCTGGGCATCGCCGTCGTGATTGCGGAGCAACGTCCGCGTCGCGTGCTCGAACACGCGGACCGGGTGCTCTTCCTCGAGAACGGCCGTGTGCTCTTCGACGCAGCCGCCTCGGAGGCAGAGGAGTGGTTGGCAGATCACCGCCCACACTGGCTCGGCCTCGGAGAGCACCGTCACGCAGCGACAGCAGGGGACCCGGTCTGCCGTTTGCGTGACCTCAGCTTCTCGTATCAGCCGGGACGGCCTGTCGTCGACGGGGTGAACCTCGAGCTGCGCCGTGGCGAGATCGTCGCGCTCGCAGGTCCGAACGGCTCTGGAAAGACGACCGTTGCAAAGCTCGCCTCGGGACTGCTGCAGCCCGACGGCGGCGTCGTCGAGCTGCGCGGCCGCGCGGCGATGCTCTTGCAGGACCCCGGCAGGTATTGCCTGTCCGAGCGCGCCGGCGACGAGGTTGCCCGCGGGGTGCACGGCGATCTCGCCCGGGCTTCTCGCGCGCTCCGATCCGTCGGTCTCGAAGGGATCGAGGCCCGTCACCCTCGTGATCTCTCGAGCGGCGAGCGCGAGCGGCTCGCTCTCGCTTCTGTCCTCGTCGTCGAGCCGGATCTGCTCGTTCTCGACGAACCGACGCGCGGTGTCGACCCGATGCGCAAAGCCGAGCTCGCGGCGCTCCTCCGCGTTGAAGCCGAGAGGCGTGCAACGCTGATCGTGACGCACGACGAGGAGTTCGCGGCCGCGGTTGCGGATCGTGTCGTCGTGGTGGGCAAGGAGCCGGTTCTTGTCTAGAACGACACTCTTCGCGGCCGGCACGGTGGCCTTCGCGGCGGCTGTCTGGGCCGCTCTCGACAGCTCACACGACGGGCTGTCGCTTTTGCTCGTCGCCTTCGCGTTGCTGGCCGTCGGCGCTTCCTGGCTCGAACGCAGGCCGGACTCGGCGAAAGAGGTGGCGCTGATCGCGACGCTCGCCGCCGCCGCGGCCGCCGGTCGCGTGCTGTTCGCTGCGATCCCCGGCGTGCAGCCGGTGACCGTGATCACCGTCGTTGCGGGAGCGGCTCTCGGCGCGCGGAGCGGATTCGCCGTCGGTGCAATCGCAGCGTTCGTCTCGAACTTCTTCCTCGGCCAGGGTGTATGGACGCCCTGGCAGATGCTCGCCTGGGGTGCATGCGGTGTCGCCGCCGCGCTCGCGGCAGGAATGATCAGGCGCCGCGTCCCGCTCGCGGTCTTCTGCTTCGTCCTCGGCATGGGCTTCAGCGCCTTCATGGACGTCTGGAACTGGCTCGCTTTCTACGACGAGCACACCTGGCAGACGTTCGCGGCTGTTCACGTGCGCGGCCTTCCGTTCGATCTGGCGCATGCGCTTGGCAATGTCGTCATCGCCCTCGTCGCCGGGCCGGAGCTGCGGCGGCTCCTCGACCGTTACCGGCGCCGGCTGCACACGGAGATCGTGTGGGCATAGCGGTTCTCCTTGCCGCTGCCGCGATCGCCGCGAGCCCTGCTTCGTACGTCCAGTCGCGACAGCAGGCCGACGGTGCATTCGCGGAAACCGGCGGCGTACCGAGCCCCGAGCTCACTGCGTGGGCCGCTCTCGGCCTGCGCGCCGGCGGTGCGGAAACCGGAAATGCCCTGTCGTATCTCGTCGCCCACGAGCGTGAGCTCTCGAGCCCGACCTCGCTGGCGCTCGTTGCATTGGCGGAGGGCGCGCTCGGTCACGATCCGGGTGGTCTGCTCACGCGGCTGCCGGCCAGGCCGCGGGCGGTGAACGAGGCGATCTGGGACATCCTCGCCCTCCGGCAGGCCCGTCGTCCTCTGCCGAGGCCCATCGTCACCTACCTCGTGAGCTCGCAGGCCTCGAGCGGCGGCTTCGCGTGGGCGCGCGGTGTGCGTCCCGACTCCAACGACACGGCATTCGCCATCCAGGCCCTGCGCGCCGCCGGCGTACGGGGCAAGCCGATGATCCGGGCGGTCGCCTTTCTGCGGAAGTTCCAGCGTCGAGACGGTGGCTTCGAGCTGTCGAAGGGAAGGGGATCCGACGCTCAGTCGACCGCGGTGGCAATCCAGGGTCTGGTGGCTGCCGGCTCGAAGCCTCCGCCTGCTGCATTCCGCTATCTCGCGAAGCTCCGGCGTACCGACGGCAGCTATCGCTACAACGTTCGTTACGCCGCGACGCCGCTGTGGGTTACGTCCCAGGCTCTCCTGGCGATCGCTCGTAAGCCATTTCCGCTCCGATAGGATCCGCCGCGGCGCACTGCGCCGTTCTATGAGGGCCTAGGCGAGACACACACACCTTTCGTTCCGCCTTTCAGAGGAGGTCCTCTCTTGCAACCCACGGGTGGCACTCTCGCCGCCGCAAACATCACGAAGCACCACGCCGCGCAACTCGTCTTGCACGACGTCACGCTGGTCGTGCCGCCGGCCAGTCGCATCGGCCTGGTCGGGCCGAACGGTGCCGGCAAGTCGACGCTCCTTCGCATCCTCGCCGGGCTCGAGGAGCCCGACAAAGGAACGGTGCGCAGGTTGCCGCCGGGGCTCGCAGTCGGCTATCTGCCCCAGGAGCACGATGCCGATCCCGCCGAGTCCCTCGGTGCCTACCTCGCCCGCCGGACGGGCGTCGCGGCCGCAGGCGTGGAGCTGGACGAGCTAGCCGGACGGCTCGGCGCAGAACCGGCACTGGCGGAGCGGCACGCGAAAGCCCTCGACCGGTTCCTGCTGCTCGGCGGTGGCGATCTCGACGCGCGTGCCCGCACGGTCTGTGCGGAGGTGGGCCTGCGTGCACCGCTGGAAGCAGCGCTCGGTGCGCTGTCCGGAGGCGAGGCGGCACGCGCGCAGTTGGCTGCGCTGCTCCTCTCGCGTTTCGACGTCTTTCTCCTCGACGAGCCGACGAACGATCTCGACTTCGCAGGCCTCGACCGCCTGGAACGGTTCGTCAGGAATCTCTCAGGCTCCGTCGTCGTCGTGTCACACGACCGTGACTTCCTCGACCGGACGGTCGAGCGGATCGTCGAGCTCGACGAGTGGACCCATCGTGCGACCGAATTCGCCGGCGGCTGGAGCGCGTACGAGCAGGCCCGGGCCGCGGCCCTGCGTCGCCAGACGGAGGCCTACGGCGCCTACGAGGCTGAGAAGGCCCGGCTCGACGAGCAGTTGCGGCGGATGCAGCAGTGGGAAGAGCGCGGCTACGGACAGGGTCGCAAGAAGAAGAAGACGAAGGACGTGAGGAAGTCGATCGGCGGCCGCATCGACCGGCTCGGGACGGTCGACAAACCGTACGAGCCGTGGGAGCTTCGGCTCGAGCTTGTGCCGGAGAAGCGCAGCGGCGATGTCGTCGTGCGGCTTCAGCAGGCGGTCGTGGAGCGCGGCTCGTTCCGACTCGGCCCGCTCGACCTCGAGCTCTCGTGGGCCGACCGGCTCGCAATCATCGGTCCGAACGGAAGCGGGAAGACGACGCTGCTCGACGCGATCCTCGCGCGAGTGCCGCTCGTCGCAGGCACACGCGTGATCGGCGCGGGCGTGGTGCTCGGCGAAGTTGCACAGCAGCGCGAGGAGCTCGCGTCAGGCTCCCTGCTGCCGGCGTTCACGAAGGCCGCGGGCGTGAACGAAGAAGCGGCACGCACCCTGCTGGCGAAGTTCGGGCTCGGCGCCGACCACGTCCTGCGCGACGCAGCTTCGCTCTCGCCCGGCGAGCACACGCGTGTGCTGATCGCCCTCCTGGCCGCCCGCGGCGTGAATTGTCTCGTGCTCGACGAGCCGACGAACCACCTGGACGTCGCGGCGATCGAGGAGCTCGAGCGTGCGCTCGAGGGTTTCTCCGGGACCGTGCTGCTCGTCACGCACGACCGGCGTTTCCTTGCCGGCTTCCGCGCTACTCGGACGCTGGAGCTGTCACCAAGCCCGGTTCGATCCGCTCGAGCCGTCCCTCGCTGACGAGCCGGTCGACGAGCCCATCGTCGAAGAGCCACCGCCAGCTGAACCAACCACGGGCGATCTCGCGCTCCGGCGTGACGACGGCCGCGCGCACCCCGGCGGCGACGAGCTCGTCGATGTCGTTTGCGCCGCGCGGATCGGGATAGGCGTGGTCGTAACGCAGGAGCTCGCTCGTGTGCGTGTGGCCGCCGTCGGCCAGGCGCACGCGCAGGCTGCGAGCGACCAGCGCCCCGCAGCGTTCGAGCGGCGTGCGCAACGACTTCAGCTCCCTCGGTTTGAGCCCCAACTCGGTTTGCAGATCGTCGAGGGTCGACGGACCGGCTGCCGCGAGGTGCTGGAGGAACGGCGCCCATTCCGGCTCGCCCTCCATCCGTAAAAGCTCGGAGCGGCAGATCGAATCGACGAGGCCGAGGCTCTCGTCGGTGAGCAGGATCGACTTGCCGTTGTGGATCTTGAGCTCGTGCACATCGGGCCTCGCCGCGAGCTCGGAGAACCAGGGGTACTTCGTCGCCGGCCAGGAGCCGAAGCCGCGGCCGCCGGGGGCATACGGCTCCTCGTGGCACGCCCCGAAGAGGCTCGGCAACGCCGAGTCCGCGGTCCGCGTGAGCAGGCCGCGGTCCCTCAGGAACTCGTGTGCTTCCTCGAGTGATTCGAGCGCCCGGTCCGGGATAAGCCTGCACAGGTAGGCGCGCTGCTCCTGGAGGTCCTGCATCGCCCGTATCTTCGCAGCGGGTTTCCGCGTTTTCCCTGCAGACACGGAGAGTTCCTCTCCGCGTCATTTGAAAGGAGACAAACAATGGGTATGGGAGTCAGCCTTTTTCTCATCGCCGTCGGAGCGGTCCTGGTCTGGGCCGTCAACGCGACGGTCAGCGGCATCGAGATCCACACCATCGGGTGGATCCTCCTCGCCGTCGGCGCCATCGGCGCGCTCTTCTCGCTCATCTTCTGGTCGAGCTGGGGCGGAATCGGCGGTCCGTCAGAGGGTCGTCGCCGCACCGTCGTCCGCGAGGACTACTAGAAGCATCGGCGCCCTGCGTGCCTCGAGAGCCCCGCTTCGGCGGGGCTCTCGTCGTTTCAGGGGATGCCGACGCGGTTGAGCGGCCAGTAGGTCAGAAACACCTTGCCGATGATGTTCTTGCGTGGCACGAGTCCCCAGACGCGCGAGTCGCAGGAGTGCGCGCGGTTGTCACCCTCCATCAGGTACATCCCGGCCGGGATGCGTCTCAGCTTTCCGGTCGGCGGGATGTCGAGCAGCGTCTTCGTGTCCTGGTCGCGGCGGCCCGGCCGGATGTACGGCTCCGACAGACGACGGCCGTTGATGTAGGTGACGCCCCTGCGCTCGGCCCACTGTTCGCCCGGTAGGCCGATGATGCGCTTGACGAAGATCCCGCCGATGCACTCGCGCGCTGCGGCGGCGGGCGCATGAAACACGACGATCTCGCCGCGCCTGGGATCGCGGAAGTGGTAGATGAAGCGATTCGCGAGGATGCGGTCCGAGCTCGAGGCCTCGCACCCGTCCTCCGGACGGGCGCAATGCAGCGTTGGTTCCATCGACGACGACGGGATCCGGTACGGGTTGACGATCCACGCCTTCACACCGAGCACGATCGCGATTGCGCCCACGATCGTGAGCACCCAGTCGAGCACGACTTTCTGACCGTGCGAGAGATTCGGGAAGAACCGTTCGACGGGGCCGCGCAAGGGACGGTTACGCGACGGCCGGCGCGAGCTCGCGACCGATCAGTGCAACGGTGTCGAGGTCGCGGTGGGCGAGATGCTGGAGCATGACCCGCTCGTAGCCGAGCTCTTCGATCTGCTTCAGGTGCTCAATTGCCCGGTCGACGGTTCCGACCGGGCCGCGCTCGCCATAGCGTAGGAGCACGTCCTTCGGATCGCGGCCGAAGCGCGCGCCGATGCGGCCGGCAGACTCGTTGACCTCACGCTCGTCACGGCCGAGAACGCATGGCGCCATGAGTGAGTAGCGGAGTGTCGCGGGGTCGCGGCCCCCTTGCTCGCAGGCTGCGTCGAGAGCCTGCTTGCGCTCGCGCACTTCGTCGAGCGTTCCGAAGAGCGTGTTGTACTCGTCCGCGAAGCGGACGGCCGGTCCCGTCGTGCCCGGCTTCGCGCTTCCGCCGACGAGGATCGGCAGGTCCGGCCGGCCAAGCCCCGGAGCGTCGCGGAGTTGGTAATACGAGCCTTCGAAGTCGAAGCGCTGCTCGTGCAGGAGACCGTGGGCGATCTCGACCTGCTCGGCGAGCCGCTCGATTCGCTCACGCGCCGTGTCGAACGGGAACCCATATGCCTCGTGTTCGCGCTCCATCCAGCCGGCGCCCATCCCGAGCGTGATGCGTCCGCCGGAGATCTCGTCCGCCGTCGCGGCGGAGCGTGTGAGCACCGACGGGTGACGGAACGTCGCCGGGGAGACGAGCGTGCCCAGCTCGAGCTTCGTCGTCCGGGCCGCGAGCCCGGCGATCGTCGCCCAGGCGTCGAGCACCGGCCGGTTCTCGTCGAATCCCGAGATGTAGTGGTCGGAGCGAAAGAGCGCCTCGACGCCGTGGTCCTCGCAGGCTGCGGCAAGCGCCACCCAGTCGTCCCAGGTCACACCCTCCTGTCCCTCGATCATGAGTGCGAGGCGCACGAGGCGGAAGCCTAGTGGTGGCCGAACCGTCGGTGTGTAGAAGAAAAGTCACACTTTCGACACGAACTCCAGGGCCGTTTCAGACAGTTTGGCCGGTGGCCGACGGGGACATGTCGGGGACAGTCCCCGTCGTGGCTCGGGAGGACAGGGAGAGTTAGGCCGCGCCTGGGCTGACAGCGAAAGGCCTCGCTAGCATCGACCCATGGCCGTCGCCTCGCCCGAGCAGTACCTCGCAGATCTGAATCCCGCTCAGCGGGAGGCCGTTCTGACAACGGAAGGGCCGCTGCTCGTGATCGCGGGTGCAGGTTCTGGCAAGACGCGCGTCCTCACCTACCGCGTCGCCCATCTGATCAACGCGGTCGGTGCGAAGCCGAACGAGATCCTCGCCATCACCTTCACGAACAAGGCGGCCGGGGAGATGAGGGACCGCCTGCAGCGTCTCCTCGGCAGGACCGGGCAGGGTCTCTGGATCCTCACGTTCCACGCCGCCTGCGGCAGGATCCTCCGCCGTGAGGCCGAGCGGCTCGGCTATCGCTCGAACTTCACCATCTACGACCAGGCCGACCAGATCCGGCTCGTGAAGCAGTGCCTCGAGGAGCTCGAACGCGACCCGAAGCGCTTCACCCCGCGTGGGATCCACAACCAGATCTCCCATGCCAAGAACCGGCTGATCTCGCCCGACGAGTACTCGAACCAGGTGCAGTCGTTCTACGACCAGACCGTCGCCGACGTCTACCAGCTGTACCAGCGGCGGCTCTTCACGTCGAACGCCGTCGACTTCGACGACCTGCTGATGCTCACGGTCGACGTCCTCGAGCGCTTCCCCGACGTGCGCGAGAAGTGGCAGAAAGCGTTTCGCTACATCCTCGTCGACGAGTACCAGGACACGAACCACGCTCAGTACCGGTTGCTGCAACTGCTCGCGGAGAAGCACCGTAACCTGATGGCGGTCGGCGATCCGGACCAGTCCATCTACGCGTTCCGCGGCGCCGACATCACCAACATCCTCGACTTCGAGCGGGACTTTCCCGGCACACGCACGATCGCGCTGGAGCAGAACTACCGCTCGACCAACTCGATCCTCGACGCCGCCAACGCGGTGATCACGAACAACCGCGAGCGAAAGCCCAAGGAGCTCTGGTCCGACCTCGGCGACGGCGAGCCGGTCCGTGTCGTCGAGGTGGAGGACGAGCATGCCGAAGCACGGTTCGTCGCGGCCGGAATCGCGTCGCTCGTCGAGCAGGGCTTCGCGGGAGACGAGATCGCGATCTTCTACCGGACGAATGCGCAGTCACGCGTGCTCGAGGACGTCCTCGTCCGCCAGGGTGTGGCGTACCAGGTGATCGGAGGCCCGCGCTTCTACGAACGCGCCGAGATCAAGGATGCGATCGCGTACCTACAGGCGATCGACAACCCGTACGACGCCGTCTCGCTGCAACGGATCGCCAACAGACCACGTCGCGGCATCGGCGATTCGAGCCTCGCGCGCCTGCAGAGCTGGGCCGACGCGCAGGGACGCTCGCTTTGGGAGGCACTCGAGTTCGCCGAGGAGGCGGGTGTCGGAGCAGCGCCGCTCAGAGCAGTGCAGGGATTCCGCACGTTGATGCAATCGCTGCAGTCCGGCGCGCTCGAGTTCCCGGTGTCCGAGCTGCTCGAGCGTGTCTTCGAGCAGAGCGGCTACCTCGAAGCGCTCGAAGCGGAGCGGACGATCGAGGCGCAGGGTCGGATGGAGAACCTGCAGGAGCTGATCGGCGTTGCGCGGGAGTACCAGGAAACCGCCGAGGAGCCGTCCCTGTCTCACTTCCTGCAGGAGATCTCGCTCTACTCCGACCAGGACGCGATCAGCGGCGAGGAAAGTCTCGTCACGCTGATGACGCTGCACAATGCCAAGGGTCTCGAATTCCGAGCCGTGTACCTGATCGGTATGGAGGAAGGGATCTTCCCGCACTCCCGCTCGATCGAGGAGCAGGGAGTCGAGGAGGAGCGCAGGCTGGCCTACGTCGGCATGACCCGTGCACGCGAGCTGCTCAACCTGACGCACGCGTCCTCGCGCTCGCTGTGGGGCTCACGGGGCTACAACATGCCGTCCCGCTTCCTCGACGAGCTGCCGCCGTCGGTGGAGCGCGAACGGCTGCGACCGGCGTCATGGTCGTCGTACGGCGCCGAAGGCGTCGCGCCCCGCGAAGACGTGCCGAGCCTTTCGACCGGTGACTCTGTGCGGCATGGAACGCTCGGCGAGGGAGTCGTGACGCAGATCGAGACCGGCGGGGTCGTCACGGTTCGCTTTGCGGATGGAAGCGAGCGGCGGCTGATGCTCGACTACGCACCTCTCGAGCGCATTCCGTAGAGGGAGAGAAGGGAGGTGGACATCTAACGTGATCACAAAAGAACGCCTGCCGATGGAGATCCGAAATCCGACCGAAGAGGAGCTCCGGGCTGCGATGCGGGTCACCGAGTCCGCATTCGGCGAGGAGCAGAAAGACGAGGACTTCGAGCGCCACAGGAAGATGCTTCCGCGCGATCGTTTCTTCGCGGCCTACGACGGCGAACGACCGGTCGGGACAGCTGCCTCGTTTCCGTTCCGGCTGGCGGTGCCGGGCGGTGAGCTCGCCGCAGGTGGTGTGACCTGGGTCGGGGTGCTGCCGAGCCATCGGCGCCGCGGGATCCTGCGGCAACTCATGCGAAGCCAACTCGACGATCTGCGCCAGCGCGGCGAGCCGCTCGCGATCCTCTGGGCATCGGAAGCCGCGATCTACGGCCGTTTCGGCTACGGGATCGCCGCGCCGTTGACCGAGATGAATGCCGAGCAGTCGAGGTTTGCCTTCCGCGAGGATCCCGGCCCGGTGGGGACGGTCAGGATCGTCGATCCCGACGAGGCGAAGCAGTTGCTGCCACGCGTCTACGACAAGGTCTGGCGAGAGATTCCCGGGTTCGTCGAACGCAGCGCCGACTGGTGGGAGCAGTATCGCCTCGCCGATCCGGAACACTGGCGTCGGGGCGCCGGCCCGAAGTTCTGCGCTCTGTTCGAGATCGACGACGAGCCGGTCGCCTATGCGATCTACCGGATCAAGCTCGACTGGGAGGACGGCTACTCGCAGAGCCAGGTCCGGCTACTCGAAACGCTCGCGGCGACTCCGGTCGCGGCACGGGAGCTCTGGCGCTTCGTCTTCGGCATCGACCTGATCGTGCGGATCCGCGGCAAGTACGACCCGGCCTCACCGCTGTTCCTGCTGATGACGGATCCTCGCAGCCTCCACCTCAGGGTCTCCGAAGGCCTCTGGCTCCGGTTCGTCGACCTCGAGACCGCACTGGCCGGGCGGGCGTACCACGGCGACGACACGGTCGTCATCGAGGTACGTGACTCGTTCTGCCCGTGGAACGAGGGCCGCTGGCGCGTTGGACAGGAGGTGGGGAGGACGGACGACGCGGCGGAGCTCGAGCTCGATTCCGCCGACCTGTCCTCTGCCTATCTCGGTGCGTTCGATTTCCACCGCCTGGCCGAGGCGGAGCGCGTGCGTGAGCTCGTGCCGGGCGCCCTCGAGCGGGCTACGACTCTCTTCCGCACGACGCGGCCTCCGTTCTGTTCGGAGGACTTCTGATGGCGCTCGAAGTCCGACCGGTCAAGGACGTCGCGGAGTTCACGGAAGGCGTGCTCGCGATCGGCCAGTACTTCGGGATGGTCGCGAACGAAGAACGCATGCAGCGCTTCGCCGACCAGATGACCCTCGAGCGCATGCACGCCGCCTGGTCCGATGGGACGGTTGCCGGCGGCGCGGGAGCGTTCGACTTCACCCTCACCGTTCCCGGCGGGGACCTGCGTACTGCGGGCGTCACGGTCGTCGGCGTGCTCCCCACTCATCGTCGACGAGGAATTCTGCGTGCGCTGATGCGCGCCCAACTCGACGACGCGTACGAACGCGGCGAGCCGCTCGCGGCGCTCTGGGCGTCCGAGGAGACGATCTACGGCCGCTTCGGCTACGGGCTTGCGTCGTTCTGCGGCGAGATCACGCTTGCGCACGAGCACAACTCGTTCGCGCAGCCGTTCGAGCCGCAAGGGACACTGCGACTGATCGACGCTGACGACGCACTCGAGGCGATCCCGCCGGTCTTCGAGCGCATCCGGCCGGAGTGGCCCGGCATGTTCTCGCGGAATCGCCTGTGGTGGGAGAACCGCGAGATCGCCGACCCGGAGGAGCGCCGCGATGGCGCGGGTCCCAAGCGCTGGGTGGCCTACGAGCGCGACGGCAGTCTGGAGGGGTACGCGGTGTACCGGCACAAGCCGGGCTTCGAGGCAGGGACCACGAATGCGGAGCTACGGGTTCTCGAGGCCTTCGGCACGACGCCTGAAGCGCTGCGCGACGTCTGGGCGTACCTGCTCGCGATCGACTGGATCGCGACCACCAAGTCGTTTCTCCTTCCACCCGATCATGCGCTCTTCATGCTGCTCGCGACACCGCGGCGCGCGCGCTATCGCATGGGTGACGGGCTCTGGGTGCGTGTGCTCGACGTGGGGGCCGCGCTCTCCGGACGTGTCTACCAGGGAGACGGCCCCATCGTGTTCGAGGTCGCGGACGAGTTCTGTCCCTGGAACGAGGGCCGCTGGAAGCTCGAGGGCGGCCGGGCCGAACGCACCAAGGACGAACCGGATCTGCGCTTGCCCGTGCAATCACTCGGCTCCGCTCTGCTCGGCGGCGTCTCGTTCGCTTCCCTTCGCCGTGCGGGCCGGCTCGCAGAGGTGAAGGACGGCGCAATCGCGCGTGGGGACTCGCTCTTCCGCTGGGATCGCCATCCCTGGTGTCCCGAGATCTTCTGAGCTGATCAGGACCGGCTGCTAGGCTCCGCGGCCGATGAGGCGGGGTCTCTGCGCCATCCTCTTGGCGCTTCTCTTTCCGGCTGCTGCATCCGCGCACACCGATGCGGGCTGGCAGCTGGCCTTTCGCTGGCCGGCCGACGGCACGATCACTTCGCCCTTCGGCCACGACGGCGCCCGCTGGCATCCGGGGCTCGACATCGGGATCCTGCGCTCTCTCGACGTTCGTGCCGCCGCGGAAGGTGTCGTCACGCAGGTCGGCTTCGTGCGCGGCTACGAGGGCTACGGCAGCGTCGTTCTGGTCCGCCACGGCGACGGGTACTCGACGCTCTACGCACACCTGTCGCGACCGCTCGTCCAGGTCGGAGAGCACGTTTGGCAGGCGGAGCGCATCGCCCTGGCGGGCTGCACGGGCTGGTGCACCGGCACGCACCTGCACTTCGAGCTTCGCTACCGCGCCATTCCGATCGATCCCTCCCTGCTCATCGTCGGCTAAACTGCCCGGCCGCAAGGGCGGTTAGCTCAGTTGGGAGAGCACCAGCTCGACAAGCTGGGGGTCACTGGTTCGAGCCCAGTACCGCCCATCGCCGATCGAAATCCGGCCTGCTTTTCGCAGGCCATGATGATTTCGATCGGCTTGTTTCGATTCGATGCCGCAGTGGCCGACGCCGGCTGAGCCGGCATCGGCGGCGATCTCGGAAGGGGGCTTTCCCGTCGGATCTTCGTGGCCCCGAAAGGGGTAGAGCCTTTCTTGACATCAACTTGGATATCGCCAACGATTCGATCACCGAGGGGGGTCTCGGCAGGGCTCTGACACTGATCGAAATATGGAAGGGGAGGGAATGCTGACAAGGAGTCTGCGGCTTGCGGTCACACTTCTTTGCGTTGCAGGACTGGCGGTCGCGCCTGCGGGTGCGGCAGGAGGATCCAGCCCTGCACGAATCGGCGGCGCGGCCAACGAGACAGCGACGAAGTGGTTCGTCGAGCTCGCCAGTCCGCCTGCCTCAAAAGGGACCAGCAAGGCGGCTCTGAAGGCCGAGCGCGACGCGTTCAAGTCCGGCGCGGCGGCTGAAGGCGTCAAGCTCACCGAGGGCTACGCCTACGACTCCCTCTGGAACGGCATGTCGGTATCCGTCGCGCCTTCGCAGGTTGCGACCCTCCGCTCCGTCCCCGGCGTCGAAGCGGTTTTCCCGGTCGAGACCGTCTCCCTTCCGGATCTCCGCTCGGAGAACGGCGGAACCTCGGACATCGACTTGAAGAACGCGCTCGGCCTCACGGGCGCGGACATCGCCCAAAACGAGCTCGGCCTGGACGGCTCGGGCGAGACGATCGCGATCATCGACAGCGGCCTCGACTACACGCTGCCCGAGTTCGGCGGTTGCTTCGGCGCCGGCTGCAAGGTGCGCGGCGGCTTCGACCTCGTGGGCGATTCCTACAACGCCACTCCTGGCCCGGCTTTCGATTCGACGCCTCATCCCGATGGTGATCCCCTGCCGTGTGACCCCGACGCCGCTGACCGCGCCGAGGTCCTCGGTGCCGGAACCTCGGACGCAGCGCACGGCACGCACGTCGCGGGCATCGCCGCTGCTGACGGCCGTGGGCACGTGGACGACGGCCAGGTCGTCGGCGTGGCTCCGGGCGCAAAGCTTCTGGCCTACCGCGTCTTCGGCTGCAACGGCGGCACGGACAGCGACGTCCTCATCCACGCAATGGAGCTTGCGCTCGCAGACCATGCAAACGTCGTGAATATGAGCATTGGCGCGGCCTTCAACAACTGGCCGCAGTACCCGACCGCGGTCGCGGCAGACAACCTCGTCGACGCCGGAGTCACCGTCGTCACGTCGATCGGAAACAGCGGCCTCAACGGCGGACAGCTCTGGTCGGCGGGAGCGCCGGGTGTTGGACGCAAGGTCATCGGCGTCGCATCCTTCGACAACCGCAAGGCAACCCTCCCGGCATTCCGCGTCGGGACCCGGATGGTGACGTACAACCGCGCGGCCGGCTCGCTCGCGACCGTGCCGCTCTCCGGTGGGGGCGAGATCGTCGCGACTGGCACCCCGGCCACGGTCGGCGACGGCTGCGTCAACGCGCCGGCTCCGGGCTCGCTGTTCGGAAAGATCGCCCTGATCCGCAGAGGCAGCGCGGCACCGCCCGCGCCGACCTGCGGCTTCTACAACAAGGCGATCAACGCCCAGAACGCCGGCGCGATCGGCGTCGTCATCTACAACAACGTGACAGGAGCACTCAACCCGACCGTTGCGCCGGTTCCTGCCGGTGCTCCCCCGGTCAACATTCCGGTTGCTGCAATCACTGCAGCTGACGGAGCGGCGATCTTCAACAACCTCGCGACTGATCACACACTCACGTGGACCGACCAGGTTCTCGAGACGCCGCTCGCGACCGCAGGCCTTATCTCCGACTTCAGCTCCTTCGGCACCGACGCCGAGCTCGGGCTGAAGCCGGACCTCGGCGGTCCCGGCGGGCAGATCTACTCGACCTGGCCCCATCAGCAGTTCGGCGGCCACAACACGATCAGCGGCACCTCGATGTCGTCGCCCCACGTTGCCGGGCTCGCGGCGCTGCTGCTCCAGGCGAAGCACAACAGCATCTCGCCCGCGATGGTGCAGACACTGCTGATGAACACCGCACTGCCGAAAGGAGTGAACATCGCCCCCGGGGCCGGTCTCGAGCCGACCTGGCGCCAGGGCGCAGGACTCGCACAGATCGTGGAGGCGGTCACCACGCCCGCGTCGGTGACACCGGCGAAGATCTCGCTCGGCGAGGGCAACGGCGGCTCGCCGAACCTGACCGTCAGCAACACCTCGTCCGCCCCGATCACCTACGACCTGTCCGCGCTGACCACCGTCGGCACGGGCCCGCCCACGGCCGCGGGCGCGGTCTACCCGTTCAACTTCTCGTACCTGCTCGGATCCAACACCGCGACGTTCAGCTCGCCGAGCATTACGGTTCCGGCAGGTCGCACCGCCTCGGTTCGTGTGACGATTCAGGCGGGCGCCTGGCCCGACAAGAGCCTGTACGGCGGCTACGTCGTTCTGACGCCGCAGGGCGGCGGCATCACCCTTCGCGTCCCGTACGTCGGCTTCATGGGCGACTACCAGTCGCTGCCGGTCCTGACCGGCGCCGGCTGCGGACTGCCGGCCGTCTTCAAGGTGACCGCCGGCGGCACGGACTGCGTCGGCAACGGAGTCTCACGTCTCGGTGCCGCGGGAGCGACATTCACCCTTCAAGGCGCCGACTTCCCGATCCTGCTCTTCCACCTGAATCACCAGGTGCGGAAGCTGAACATCCAGGTCTACAAGGCCGATGGCTCCCCCGTCCACCCGGTGTTCAACTACGTGTCGCAGGACGACTTCCTCGGCCGTAACTCCGCGGCGGGGAGCTTCTTCGAGTTCGACTGGGACGGCACCCGCACGCAGGACAACGGCGGCGGAAACGGCGACCATCGCAAGGTCGTGCCGAACGGTCGCTACGTGCTGAAGCTGAGCGTCCTGAAGGCCCTCGGCAATGCGAGTAACGCGGCGGACTGGGAGACCTTCACGACACCACCGATCACGCTGGCCCGGCCCTAGGCAAGCTGAGATAAGAAGAGGGCCCCGTTTTTTACGGGGCCCTCTTCGTCTGTTGCTGTCGCTTCCGCGTTAGCGGGTCTTGCGGCGAGTGGTGCGCCGCTTGCGCGTACCCGCGGCCTTGCGACCGGCGGTCTTACGCGTCGCGGTCTTCCGCTTGCGCGTCGCGGCGGCCTTGCGACCGGCGGTCTTACGCGTCGCGGTCTTCCGCTTGCGCGTCGCGGCGGCCTTGCGACCGGCGGTCTTGCGCTTGGCCGTGCTCCGCTTCTTGGCGGTGCTCCGCTTCTTCGCGGTGCCGCGCTTCTTCGCCGTGCTGCGGCGCTTCGTCGTGCTCCGCTTCTTCGCGGTGCTCCGCTTCTTGCCGGTGCTGCGGCGCTTCGCGGTGGTCCGGCGCTTCGCGGTGGTCCGCTTCTTCGCGGTGCCACGCTTCTTCGCCGTGCTCCGGCGCTTCGTGCCGGCCCGCTTTGCGGTGCTGCGGCGCTTCGCGGTGGTCCGCTTAGCCGTGCTTCGCTTCCGCGAAGCGGTCTTACGCTTGCGGGTCCCCGTGGACTTCTTGGCCGCAGTCTTGCGCTTGCCGGTGGAGCGCTTGCGGGTCGCCGTCTTGCGCTTTGCCGTCGACCGCTTGCGGCGGCCACGGCTCGAGGCAGCCTGGACCTTCGAGACGGCTTCCTCTTCACGTTGCTCTTCGACCTGGGGCTCTTCGCCGACCAGGGTCTCCGGCTGCTCTTCTATCTGCCGGGGGAACTGCACTGGGAACTGCCCTTCTTCGATACTCGACATCTGCCCTCCTGATTCGGATATTTCTTCTACGAGCTGACCCGTCTGTGTGTCGTTTCCTTCCCGCGCGATGTCCGCTTGGGCTACGACTCCGACGAGCCGACCGTCTGCCTCAACCACTGGTAGACGGCGGACTTGATGCTTGGCCATCATTCGCAGCGCTTCGTCCAGATCCTGCCGTGGACCGATCGTGAAGAGCTGCGTCGACGCCACGTCGCGAACCTTCACCTGATCGGGATCTCTCCCATCTGCTGCAACCCGGGTCGCGATATCGCGGTCGGTCAGCATCCCGATCAACTTGCCGCCCTCGACAATCGGTGCGAGGCCGACATCCTCCTCCAGCATCATCTTCGCGGCGTACGCAACGGATCTGTCTGCGTCGATGGTGCACGGATTGGAGGTCATGACGTCTCGTATGTTTTGAGGCATCTCTCCTCCTAGCAATTTGAATCGCGCGTTGCGTACCCCGCGCGATTCCCTACCAAACGGTGAAAATACAACACATGTCGTACGGACAACGTATCCGCGATCGCGCATTGTCGTATCCGGAGACATATGAGGACTCGCCTTGGGGACATCCGGTTTTCAAGGTTGGCGACAACAAGATGTTCGCAGCAATGTCGGACGGAGATGCTTCGGTAACGCTCACAGTGAAGCTCACGCCTGAAGAGAGGGAAATTGCGCTGCATTTCCCACACGTCAGCGTTGCACGCTACGTTGGGCGTTATGGCTGGGTGACTGCAGAGGTCTTCGACGAGGACACACTTGAAAGTGCTCTGGAATGGCTGCGAGAGAGCTACTGGTTGAAAGCGCCCCCGCGACTGCGTCACTTTGTCGAAGGGACTTGACAGTTTGCGCGGAGCTACCGCGCGGGCACCTCAATCGGCCGTCGGATCGTCGTCAGAGGGCTGGTCCTTCTCCGTCGGATCCGGGACCGGCGACTCGTCGATTTCCTCGTTGCGGTCGTCCTCGCGTGGGTGATCCTTATCCTGTTCGGTCATGAAGGTCGTTCTGCCCGACAATTCTGAACTCGAACTTCCCGAGGGTGCAACGGGCCTGGACGCGGCTCGGACGATCGGTCCGAAGCTCGCCGAGCAGGCGGTGCTCGTCCGTGCGAACGGGCAGGTGCAGGACCTGCGGCTTCCGCTCAAGGACGGTCAGCCGATCCAGATCCTCACGACCCGCGACAAGGGCGATCCCGACGCCCTCTATGTGCTCCGGCATTCGTCGGCCCATCTCCTGGCCGAGGCGGTCCGCCGGCTCTACCCCGGGGTGAAGGTCGCGATCGGCCCGCCGATCGAGAACGGCTTCTACTACGACTTCGAGTTTCCCGAGCCGATCAGCGAGGACGATCTGCCGCGGATCGAGGAAGAGATCCGGCGTGAGCTCGAGGAGGGTCGCGACTGGACCCGAGAGGAGGTCACGGCCGAGGAGGCGCGCAAGCGCTTCGAGGCGGAGGGGGAGCCGTACAAGGTCGAGCTCGTCGGTACTGCTGAAGGCCCGATCTCCTTCTACACGCAGGGTGACTTCACCGATCTCTGCCGCGGCCCGCACCTGCAGAACTCGAGCCCGATCAAGGCGATTAAGCTCACGGGACTCGCGGGGGCGTACTGGCGCGGCGACGAGCACAACACGCAGCTGACGCGCATCTACGGCACCGCTTTCTATTCGCAGGCCGACCTCGACGCGTATCTCGCACAGGTCGAAGAAGCACGCCGGCGCGACCACCGAAAGCTTGGACCCCAACTCGACCTCTTCCACCTTGCGGAGAACGCGCCGGGCTCACCGTTCTGGCATCCGAAAGGGATGGTCGTCTGGAACGAGCTCGAGGACCTCCGCCGCCGCGAGAACGCGAAGCGTGGCTACGTCGAGGTGAAGACGCCGCTGCTGTACGACATCGACACGTACATCACCTCCGGCCACTACGAGAACTACCAGGAGAACATGTTCTTCGTGCAGGGGCACGACGACGAGAAGCCGCTGGCGCTCAAGCCGATGAACTGTCCGGGACACATGCTCCTGTTCGGGGAGCGCCGCCGCAGCTACCGCGAGCTACCGCTTCGCTATGCCGAGTCCTCGACCCTCCATCGCGACGAGCGTGGCGGGACCCTCCACGGATTGCTGCGCGTCAAGCACATCACCCAGGACGACGCGCACGTGTTCGTCACGGAGGAGCAGATCCAGGACGAGATCCACGGGATGGTCGAGTACGTGCGGTACCTGTACGACCTCTTCGGCCTCACACCGAAGGCCGAGCTCTCAACGCGTCCGGAAAAGCGGCTCGGCACCGACGAGCAGTGGGACCGTGCCGAGCAGGCACTCGAGGAGGCCCTGAAGCGCCACGGGATGGAGTACACGATCAGCCCCGGCGAGGGCACGTTCTACGGGCCGAAGATCGACCTGCACATGACGGACTCGCTCGGCCGCTCCTGGCAGATGGGGACGATCCAGCTGGACTACCAGATGCCGGAACGCTTCGGCCTGATGTATTCGGGAGCCGACAACGCCGACCACCGGCCGGTCGTGATCCACCGCGCCCTGCTCGGATCACTCGAGCGCTTCGCCGGGATCCTCATCGAACATTACGCCGGTGCTTTTCCATTCTGGCTCGCGCCCGTCCAGATCCGGATCATCCCGGTCGGCGAAGACCACCGTGAGCCGGCGCGGGCCCTGAAGGAGCGCCTCGGCGACTATCGGGTCGAGGTCGACGAGCGAGACGACACCGTCGGCAAGCGGATCCGGGACGCCGAGATGGAGAAGATTCCCTATGTGATCGTCTATGGGGACAAGGAATCCGACGAGTCGCTCGCGGTGCGGAAGCGGGGAGGGGATCAATCAACCCTCACGCTCGAAGGGCTTCGTGCGGAGATCTCCGAGGTTGCTACCCTGTAGGTCTGCAAGTAGGAGCGCCCACGTTCCTCACCTCGCGAGCTTGAAGCTCAGCGTGGTTCAACCGAGTCGCAAGACGAGGATTTTGGGCCGCTGCTTGCAGCGGTTTTGTCGTTTTACAGAAAGGATCGAAGCTAGCTTGGTGATAGCCCTTTGAGGCCCAGACGCACGATCGAGCCACCGTCGAGACCAGTCCCGCAGGCCCGGATCAACGATTACATTCGCGCCTCCCAGGTCCGGTTGATCGACGACGACGGTTCTCAGCTCGGGATCAAGCCGACGAAGGAGGCGATGCAATACGCCTTCGACAAGGGGCTCGACCTCGTCGAGGTCGCCTCGCAGGCGGATCCCCCTGTCGCCCGGGTGATGGACTACGGGAAGTACCGGTACGAGCAGGAGCAGAAAGCCAAGCTTGCGCGAAAGCACCAGACGCAGATCAACGTCAAGGAGATCAAGCTCAGACCCAAGATCGGGATACACGACTACAACACGAAGAAGGGCCACGTCGAGCGCTTCCTGAACCAGCGCGCCAAGGTGAAGGTGACGATCATGTTCAGGGGCCGGGAGACGACCCATCCCGAGCGAGGCCGCGACTTGCTGATGCGACTCGCGGAGGACGTCCAGGAGATCGGAGTGGTGGAATCGCAGCCGGTGCTCGACGGGCGGAACATGACAATGGTGCTGGCGCCGACCAAGAACGCAGGAGTCAAGAGAGATGCCGAAGATCAAGTCATCGAGCAGCGCGAAGAAGCGGTTTAAGGTCACCGCCGGCGGCAAGCTGCTCCGGCGCCGGGCGATGAAGAGCCACAACCTGACGAAGAAGAGCCCGAAGCGGAAGCGTCGCTTCGGCAAGGATCAGCCCGTGGCGAAGGCGAACGAGCGCGCGCTCCGCGAGATGCTCGCCGGAAGGGGCAAGCGCTAATGCCACGAGTGAAGCGTTCAGTTGCCTCGCGCAAGAAGCGCCGCAAGGTTCTCGATCAGGCAAAGGGCTACTGGGGGCTGAAGAAGTCTTCGTACCGCTACGCGAAGGAGCAGGTCGACCATTCGCTCACGTACGCGTACCGGGACCGCAAGAACAAGAAGCGAACATTCCGCCGCCTCTGGATCATGCGCATCAACGCAGCGGCACGGGCGAACGGGCTCTCGTACAACCAGTTCATCGCCGGCCTGAAAGAGGCGGAGATCGAGCTCGACCGCAAGGTGCTCGCCGACCTCGCCGTCAGTGATCCTCAGGCGTTCGGGGCAATCGCCGAAAAGGCGAAGTCCGCGCTCGCCTCTCAATCAACCTGATCCCCTCCCGAGTCTGCGACCCCGTTAGCTCAGGTCGGAGGAGCTTCCCCGTCGCGGGAAAGGAGCTCCACGAGATTCCCGTCCGGGTCAGCGACGAACGCGATCCTCAGTCCGGGCTCGGGCGTGTCGCGGGGCGTCCAGACCGAGCGGCCGCCCGCTTCCACCGCACGCGCGTGGGCGTCGTCCAGGTCATCGACTGTCCAGGCTGTGTGGGAGACGCCGGCGCGTAGCGCCGCGATCGGCTCGTCCCAGGTAGAGCGCTGAACATCCACTGCAAGCAGCTCGAGCCGCTCGCCCGTGGGCGCGACCATGAAGGCGACACCTCCCGGTACACCGGCGGCCGCCTCATGCGTCAGTCCGAGCGCCTCGCGGTACCACGCGACGCTGAGATCGAGGTCTGTAACCGGTAAGCCAACGTGGTGGATCCGAGATGGCTGCATGCAGCCTCCTTCGTGGGGTGCGGATGTCGGGTTGAGATAGAAGCACGATCGGCTGCGCGATCGTCCTTGCAGCCGCCGCCCAGGTAGCGTCGCAGTCCATGGCGCGCTGCTTGTTAGCTGACGGTCGCTGCGGGCGGCTCGACAGGCCCTGCCGCTCGGGGCAGTGCATCGCTCGTACCGTCCGCAAGCTGCAGGACCGCAGCTGGCGGGACAAGCTCGGGCTCTTCCTCGCGGAGGGTGAGGATCTGGTCACCGCTGCTCAGGCTGCAGGCATCGAGCCCGTCGAGCTCCTGGCCGCGGGCGAGAACGTCGAGCCGGAACTACTCGCGGAAGTGGCGACACTCGCCTACCCGCCGCGGGTGATCGGCGTCTTTCGGCGCGAGGACTTGCCGGTCGATTCCCTGCCCGAGGTCGGGCTCGCGCTGTGGCGCGTCGGGGATCCCGGCAACGTCGGCACGCTCGTCCGTTCAGCCGACGCCTTGGGGCCGGCCTTCGTCGCACTCTCGGAGGGCTCCGCCGATCCGACGAGCCCCAAGGCACTGCGTGCGTCGATGGGCTCTCTGTTCCGCGTCCCCCTTGTCCAATTCGAAGCTGCTCCTGGTCGCCGCGTGGCTCTCGTCGCCCACGGCGCCCGACCCCTGGACAGCGTCGACCTGTCCGAGCCGACGACGTTTGTGCTCGGTGCGGAACGCGACGGACTTCCGCAGGACATTTTGGCGGCCTGCGACGAGCAGGCGACCATCCCGCTCGCTAGAGACGCCGAGTCGCTGAACGTCGCTGCCGCGGGTGCGATCGCCCTGTACGAGCGCGCCAGGCGAACCTGACCCGAATAGCTGGGGTCAGACGCCAGCCTTTCGAGGCGTGGCGATCCAGATCGTGTCCTCTTGGCCCCTGTAGGGGCTGCGATCGAACCAGCCGTAACAGGCCTCGATCTCGAAGCCCGAGTCCTCGAGCAGGGCGCGCCATTCGTCCGGTGAGAGCCACGCGAGCGCCATCGTGGTTTCGCTCTCGTCGTTTCGCACGGTCAGCGTGAGGGTGCGAGCCTCCTCGTCCCAGACAGCATGCTCGAAGATGCCGGGCTCTCGTTCCAGCCAGCGTCCCTGCGTCAGGGCGATGTCGGCCGTGTCCGGAGCGAACACGTCGAAGACAAAGTGCCCGTCCCGATGGAGGAGCCGGTGCGCGGCGGCGAAGACGGCTCGCCGATCCTCGTCGGTGTGCATGTGGAGCAACGAGCGGAACGGACAGATCACGAGCGGGACTCGCTCCGTGACCGGTGGCTCGCGTAGATCGCCGACTCTGAGGTCGATCTCCACGCCGGCGAGCGCGGCACGCCGCGCGCACACCTCGAGCATCCCGCGCGACGAGTCCACACCGATGACGCGTATCCCGTCGGCGGCGATCGGCACCGCGATGCGACCGGTTCCCACTCCGAGCTCGACGACGGGGCCGCCCGAGCGGCGCGCCTCCTCGAGGTAGAAGGCCACGTCCTCGACGACGCTTGCGCTCCAGGGGTCGTAGAGCTCTGCTATCGCGTCGTAGCTGCTCAATGGCTAGATTCGCCCCGTGGACTGGGAGGAGTACGAAAGCACGGCCCTGAAGAGTTTCGCGGAAGCGAATACCTCTGAGGAGCTGGCCAACGCCCACACCGAGTGGCTCGGGCGGCGCAGCGGGCTGAAGGTCGCGCTGCGCGACGTGCGTGACCGTGAGACGGGCATGGCGCTCAACGCCGTGCGGGAGCAGCTCGAGTCGGCGTTCGCGGCCCGTGAGGAGGAGCTCGAGCGGGCCCGGCTGGTGCTGCTCGACGAGGCGCTCGACGTCACCCTCCCGGGGACGCAGCTCCCGCGTGGCCGCCTGCATCCGCTGACACAGATCCGGCGGGAGGTCGAGGACATCTTCCTAGGGCTCGGCTACGAAATCGTCGACAGCCGTGAGGTCGAGACCGTCTGGCATAACTTCGACGCGCTCAACCAGCCGCTCACGCACCCCTCGCGCTCGCATCGCGACACGTTCTACATCGACGCGGAAACGCTGCTGCGCACGCACACGTCGACAGGACAGATCCGGGTGATGGAGGAGCGCCAGCCGCCGATCTACATCGCCACGCTCGGGCGCGTCTACCGGCGAGACACTCCGAGCCCGCGCTCGACACCGAACTTCCACCAGGTCGAGGCCCTCGCCGTCGACCGGGGCATCACGCTCGACGACCTGAAAGGAACGCTCCTGCATTTCTTCCACGCGATGTTCGGAGACGATCGCGACGTGCGCATGCGCACCGGCTTCTTTCCTTTTACGGAGCCTTCGGTCGAGTTCGATGTGACGTGCTTCCTCTGCGGAGGAAAGGGTTGCCCGTTCTGCAAGTACACGGGCTGGTTCGAGATGGGCGGCGCGGGTGTCGTCGACCCTGCAGTGTTCGAGAACGTCGGCATCGATCCGGACGAGTGGTCCGGATTCGCGTGGGGTCTAGGGCTGGACCGGATCGCGGCGCAACGCCACGGCATCCCCGACATCCGGATGTTCTGGGAGAACGACCTGCGCATGTTGAGGCAGTTCTGATGAAGGTCCCTGTCAGCTGGCTGCGCGAGTACGTGCCGATCGACAGGCCGATCCGGGAAGTCGCGGACCGCCTCGTCATCTCGTCCTGTGAAGTGGACGGGATCGAGCAGGTAGGCGTCGCGGACATCGACGGCAACCTCGGGCTCTTCCGGGTCGGTCACGTGCTCGAGGCCGTCAAGCATCCGAACGCCGACCGCCTGCAGCTCTGCCAGGTCGACGTGGGCGAGGAGAATTCTCGTCAGATCGTCTGCGGCGCATGGAACTTCGGCGCCGGCGCGACCGTCGGAGTCGCGCTCCCCGGAGCGGTGCTGCCGAACGGGCTGCAGCTCGAGCGCCGCGAAGTGCGCGGTGAGGTCAGCGACGGGATGATCCTGGCCGAGGACGAGGTCGCGCTCGGCACGGATCACGCCGGGATCATGGTGCTGCAGAACGGAATCGAGCCGGGGACACCCTTGGCCGACGTCTTGCCTTTGACCGAGACGGTGCTCGATCTCGGACCTGAGCACAACCGTCCCGACCTGCTGGCCGTCTACGGCATCGCGCGCGAGGTCGCGGCGCTGTTCGACCTCGCGCTCGCCCCTGCGCCCGGGACCGATCCGAAGCCGGATGCGGACGAGCCGCTCGACATCGCGATCGAGGACTACGAAGCCTGTCCGCGATACATCGGACGGCTGTTCCGGGACGCGACGATCGCTCCCTCACCCGTGTGGCTGAAGGCACGTCTTCTCGCGGCGGGGATGCGGCCGATTTCCAACGTCGTCGACATCACGAACTACGTCATGCTTGGACTCGGCAATCCGCTGCACGCATTCGACTTCGCCAAGATCGCGGGCGCCAAGATCGTCGTCCGCCGTGCGCGCGAGGGGGAACGGCTGCGCACGCTCGACGGCGTCGATCGCGAGCTCGAGCCGTACGACCTGATGATCGCCGACGGCGAGCGGTCCGTCGCGCTCGCCGGGATCATGGGCGGCGAGGAGACCGAGATCGCCGACGACACGAGCGAGATCCTCCTCGAGGCGGCGAACTTCGAGCCGTACACGATCTTCCGTACCTCCGAGCGGCTGAGGCTGCGGACGGAAGGATCGAATCGCTGGGAGAAAGGCGTCGATCCGTATCTCGCGGAACAAGCCGCGAAGCTTGCGACGCAGCTCATCGTCGAGCTCACCGGTGCAAAGTGGGTAGGGCACGCCGACGTGCACGACGAGTTGTCGGCACCGCCCGTCATCCGCTTCCGGACGGAGCGAACCGATGCGGTCGTCGGCATCGAGACGCCGCCTGCGGACCAGCACGCGATTCTGCGGCGGCTCGGCTTCGGCGTGGACGGCGAGCAGGTCACGGTTCCTACCTGGCGTGCGCGCGACGTCACGAGGGAGATCGACGTCGTCGAAGAGGTCGCGCGCTTCAGGCTCGACGAGATTCCCGGGCGACTGCCGACGCGGCAGGCGATGTTCGGCGCGCTGTCGAAGCGTCAGCGCATCCGTCGTCGGATCGAGGACACGCTCGTCGGGTTCGGCTACGCAGAGTCGTACACGTGGAGCCTCCTCCCGGAAGAGTATCCGGCCGCAGGCATCCATCTGCAGGAGCCGCTGTCGAGCGAGCAGGCGGCGCTGCGCACGACGCTCGTCGACGGACTGCTCGCGTCCGCGCGACGGAACCTCGACGCCGGCAATGATGAGATCGCGCTCTTCGAGCAGGCGCACGTGTACCTGCCGACCGGTGACCAGCTCCCCGAGGAGCGCTGGCACGTCGCCGGCATTACCCAAGGAGGCTTCACGCGCGCGAAGGGGGCGGTCGAAGGCCTGTACGCCGCGCTTGCCGTCGAGCCGAGCTTCTCTCCCGCCGACGAGCTCCCGGCGCCCGGGCGCGGAGCTCGCACCGCCGAGGGGTGGATCGCCTCGCTGCGCGATCCGGAGCTGCCCGGCGACTGGGGTGCGTTCGAGCTCGACGTCGACGCGCTCGTCGAACGTGTGCCCGATCTCGTGGTCTACGAGGACGTCATCTCTTTCCCGCCCGTGCGTCAGGACCTCGCCTTCGTCGTCCCCGAGCAAGTCACCGCCGGAGAGCTGGTCGCGGCGGCACAGGAGGCCGCCGGCCCAGAGCTCCGCAAGATGCGGGCGTTCGACGTCTACCGCGGGCCTCAGGCCGGGCCGGGAAAGAAGTCGATCGCCTTTTCGGTGGCCTTCCAGTCCCCCGACCGCACGCTCACCGACGAGGACGCCGCCGAGCTCCGCAACCGCATCGTTTTGGCTCTGGAACAGGGTTTCGGGGCCGAGCTGCGCGCCTAGATCCGGCACACAGCTCGAACACGACCGCGACGGCCGGCACCGCAACACTCGCCGTGCTCGTCTCCGCATTGCTGCTCGCCGCCGGGGTTGCGTTTCGGCGCCACGGCCGCGCGACCGCCTAGAAAGCGACGCAACAGCTTCTCTCGTTTGCAAAGGGGTGGACAAAGCCCTCGACATTCCTATTGTGAGAACCGGGGAGTAGGACCAATGAGGGGAATGAGGGGGAGACATGAAACTGCGGCTCGTGAGCACATGCGTGCTCGCACTCGGCATCGCTGCTTTGGCGTCCGCTTCGGCGTTCGCCGGTAACGGCAACGGCCAGGGGAACGGCAAGGGCAACGGCAAGGACGATTTGACAGCTGCTCCGGCAGCAGTGGCGGACACGTCACTGGGCCACGGCAACTCGGCAGACGCGCCGGGTCAGCTGAAGAAGGACGAAGCTCCGGCACCGACGGTTGCCGCTCCAGCTCAAGCGGACCCTACAGAGCAGGTGAGCGTGGCTCAGTCGGGCGTGAAGCCGTCGAACGACACGGCGCATGACACGCATGCGGCTGCGTCGTCCGACGAAACGAAGCTCTACGGGAACGGCAAGACGGCCGGGCAGATCGCGCAGCGAAACGGCGCGGCGCCGAACACGGTTCTGCACGGACCCGGTAACAGCCAGCCACACAAAGCCTCGCCCTGTGCGGGCGGGCACGAGGTGGATGTGCACGCGTTGAAGGGCAAGCGGCGTGGAAGCTGCGGCAACGCGTCGCCTCCGCCGCATACGACTCCGAACCCGGTGATCACTCCGGACCCGGGGAAGAGTCCCGACCCGGTGAAGAACCCGGACCCGGCCAAAGGGCCGACCTCCGGCCCTGCGATCAATCCGGCCGTAACTCCAGCGGGGACGGTCGTGGTCAGCAGCTCGGTCTCCGTGACGAAGGTGACCAAGAAGCATCTCGGCCGTAACGCCGCGTCGGGCATCCTCTCGGCAACGGGAGCGGTCGGGCAAGGCACGCTGCCGTTCACGGGAGTCGACCTCTGGAGCACGGCGTTCGTCGCGTTGACGTTGATGCTGATCGGTCTGGCGCTCTGCCAGCGGGCCCGCAGCCTCCCGGCGCACGAAACCGAACGGGAGGCCGGCCCGTAGAGTCCGGGCATGACCACACGAATCCTGCTCGCAACCGCAGTCGCCGCCATGTTTCTCCCCTCGGCCCTTGCCCGGGCCGACAATCCGAGGCTCGTCGCGACGGTCGGGAGGAACGACTCCTTCACGATCTCCCTGCGTGACGCGTCGGGGAGCCCGGTCACGCATCTCGACGCCGGCACCTACGACATCGAGGTCCACGACCTCTCGGAGACGCACAACTTTCGCCTGCACGGCCCTGGGGTCGAAAAGGCGACGGACATCGGCAGCAAGGAGGATGTCGTCTGGACTGTCACTCTCGCTGACGGAAAGTTCCGCTTCGAGTGCTCGGCCCACGCGAGCGTCATGAACGGGTGGTTCACGGTCGGCACCGTCGCACCGACGCCGCTTGCCGCCTCCGTTGGCCCGAAGCGCACGATCTCGCTGAAGCCGAAGATCGTCGAGGTCGGTCCGGCGACGCTGACGGTCAACGACCGCAGCCGCACCGACAACTTTCACCTGACCGGTCCCGGCGTGAACAAGAAGACCGGTGTCGCGTTCCGCGGACGCGTGACCTGGAACATGTCGCTACAGCCGGGGAGCTACGCGTACCGCTCGGACAAGCACAAGCGCCTGCGCGGCTCGTTCGTCGTCAGGCTCCCCGCCTAGCGAGCTTCACGAGCCCGGCCCGCTCGCCGCCTGCAGCGCGGATGTCCGCCTGGCGGTCGAGCTCGGCGTTGAGCTCCGCGCCGAAGAGCAGGGCAAACGCCGAGTAGTTCAGCCAGAGCAGGAGGATCACGCCGGTCGCGAGCGCCCCGTAGGTCTTCGTGTAGTTCCCGGCGTAGGTGACGTACACGGCGAAGAGACCGGACAGGAGCAACCAGAGCAGCCCGCCGACGACCGATCCGGGCGACACCCATTTCCAGTTCCGCTGTTCCTTGTTCGGCCCGAGGTAGTACACGAGGCTGAAGAACAGCAGGATGGCGCAGAACGCGATCGGCCAGCGGGCGATGCCCCACACCCACTGAAACGCGCTGCCGAAGCCGGCCCGCTTCGAGATCGCGTCGCCGAGCGAGCCACCGACCACGATCAGCAGGAAGATCCCGGCAGTCGTGATCCCGCTGGTGACGACGAGGACGATCGCCGTGGCTCGCGTCTTCCAGAAAGGCCGCGTCTCGGGGCGTTCGTATGCACGGTTGACGGTTTTGATCACTGACGTCATCGCGCCGCTCGCCACCCAGACCGCGAAAACCAAGCCGATCGCGAACGCCGCCGCGGACGTCTCTCCCTGCGAATCCTGCTGCAGGCTGTCGATGAACGTGATCACGCCGTTCGGAGCGATCGGGTCGAGCAGCTGCTTGACGTCGTCGAACAGATTGAACAGGCCTAGCGCTCCGATCAGGAACGCCACTGCCGGAAAGAACGCCAGCAGCGAGCTGTAGGCGACCTGCTGGGAGAGCCCCATGCAGTCGTCTTTCATGAACTTGGAGAACGCGCGTCTGAAGGAGGCGATCCACTCCGAGCGGCTCAGCTTCTCCGGCGACTCCGGCGCATGGCCGGCGCGCGCTTCCAGGTCAGTCGCGCTCGACAATGCGAAAGCGACCGAGCTTGGCCATGGTGTCGCCTTCGCGTCCGCGCCGGAAGATCAGCCTCGCGGTCGCGCCGACTCCTCCCGCCAGGAGAAATCCCACTCCGAGAGCGCCGGCCGCGACGACAGGCAGATTCGCGCGGAGCCTCCCCGTGATGTCGGTCGCTTCGCTGATCTCTTCACGGAGGCTGTCGGCCGCGCCGGCGAGCTGCTCGCGTTCGACCTCGATGTCGTGGCGAACCTGGTCGACCGTGCGTGAGTTGTTAGCGGCCATCGCTCTTCAACGCCTCGGTAGTGAGCTTCGCTTCCAGGATCGCCTGCTCTGGTACGGGTGGCGTGCCTTTCTTGACCTTCGCGACACCGAGGGCACCGAGCACCCCGGCGAGCAGGAGCAGGATCCCGGTCGTCACGAGTAGTGCGGCCCAGGTGGGCATCGCAGTGGCGAGCGCCGCGGCAATCGTGGCGAAGACGAAGGCGAGCATGAAGACGAGGAAGACCGCCGCACCGAGCAACAGTGCGATGCCGACGCCGAGTGAGGTGACCTTGCGTCTGACCTCCATCGCGGCGAGCTCGAGCTCGAGCCGGACGATCGCGCTCGCGCGCTCTGCGACCTCCTTGACCGCTGCGCCGAGGCCGTGCGGACTCTGTCGCCCGTTAGTCCCTTGGGTGGGCATCGCCCCTCCAGTAGACCCACTTGGCCAGGAAGATGCCGGCGGCCAGTGCGGCTCCCGCGATCAGCCACGGATTCGGCCCGCCGCCGCCTGGATTCTTCTTCGGTTTTGGCCGCGCGCCCAGTTGCGGGCTCGACGGAGCCACGGTCGCCTGCCCGGGCTTCTGATTCGTCGGCGCCTCGCCTTTGGCGCGCGCCTTGATCAGGCTCGGCTTCATCTTCCGGATCAGGTCCGCATCCTCCGCCAGCGGCTGGGCGAGCTTCGCCTTGACGCCGCCCTCGCCTGCCATCTGGTTGGCGAGTTTCCGAAGCTTGTTCGCGGCTCGTTCGACTGTTTGATCGGCTGTCATCTCTTGGTGGGCGGTTCCTCGCCCGTGAGCGTACGCCAGATCCGGGCCGAGGTGCGGCGCGCCGCGACCGCCGCGGCTGCCCCGACGGCGCCGTAGATGGCGGACCACAGCAATCTGCGAAGCATGACTTCGTTTTCTACCAGGCCGGGGCTCCCCAAACCTGCATACGTATGCTGGAGATATGCAGCTGGGCAAGCCCGAGCGGCATCGGCTGATCGAAAGCGTCGTCTCCCGAAAGAGGGTCGGCACGCAGTTCGAGCTCCTGGACGCGCTCGCCGGCGCCGGCTGTGTCGTCACGCAGGCGACCGTCTCGCGGGACATCCGAGAGCTCGGGCTGGAGAAGACCCACGATCCCCTGGGACGTCCGCGCTACGTGCTCCCGCATGTCGTCCGCCGGACGGATCCGACCGAGCTGCTGAACTCGATCCTGGGGCAGTTCGGGCGCAAGGTGACGCCGGCGGGAAACATCGTCGTCCTCCAGTCGGAGCTCGGCTCGGCGCCGGCGATCGCGCGGGCGCTCGACCAGCTCGAGCACGAACGGATCGTGGGCACGCTCGCCGGCGACGACACCGTGCTCATCGTCGCGCCTTCCGAGCGCGATGCGAAGTCGCTCGCGCGTGAGCTCGCGGGCGTGCTCGCCTAGAGCACTAACGACGGAACGTGCGTCGCCAAGCGTGCGCGACTCGCGTCAGGAAATTGGGACGCTCCTCGTGCGAATGGATCGGCGCCTCGACCGAGGCCTCCGCGCGGCGAAACGCGCCGGCCCCCTCGGGAAGGATCTCGGCGCTCGTCGGCGGCTCCTCGAATTCGCCGAGATGGTGAATCTGATCCTTGGTGAGCTTCAACTGCACGCGTTGCTCGGTGATCGCCGCTACCTGCTCGGAGGGAACGTAGCGAGGCCTGCCAAGCAGGCTCGTCGAGATGGAAAGACCGTTGAAGATGTCGTTGCTCGAATCCCCTACGACCTCGTCGACGGAGCCCACCTCTTCACCCTGAGTGTCGACGACCGTCCAGCCCGACTCGATGACGAGCCACGAAACCGGGTCGCCTGCGGTCAAATCGTCCGGCCCCCGAGTTTCCACACGGGTCCTTGTGTGGCGACGGGCTGGGTATCGGAGAGGACGTAGAGGATCTCGACCTCGCCGGTGATCCCTTCGTCGTCGCAACGCTCGAAGCAGCGCGCCGCCATCTCGGCAGAGACGCCGTAGCCGAAGTGATGGGCGCTGCGGAAGCGCAGGCTTGCCTGGCCGCCGTAACGCCCGGGATTGACGGGAGCGAGCAGGAGCGCCCCGCGCTCGAGATAGTCCGTCGAGTCGAGCCGAACTTCGGCATAGATGTCACTCCAGTCAGTAGGAGCCGCGGCGAGTCGCCGCTCCCACTGGGCGCGCAGCGTCTCCTTCTCGTGCAGCTCCTCGGGAGTGGTTTTCTGCACGGCTCGGAGCTCGAGGGTTCCCATGATCCGCTCCATGTCGAGGCGTTTGAGCAGACGGCGAAGCGCCTCGGGCGCGATGCCCGGGCCGCGGCGGTCGATCGCGAAGCGGAGGGTCGGGCCGTACAGCCCTGGGTTCGCCGGCGCGAGGAGCGCGGCCGCACGCTCGCGACGCGACTCCTCTTTCACCGTCAGCTGGAGCCGGAGCTCGGCCCACTCGTCGGCGAGGCCCCGCTCGAGCTCGTTGAACTGTTCGACTAGTCGCAAGAGCCTGAGCATAAACTGAGGCCCATGGCGAAGGTGGAGCAGAAAGGAACGCTCTCGAAGTCGGATCTGCGCGACTTCTTCCGCGAGATGCTTCTGATCAGGCGCTTCGAGGAGAAGGTCGAGGAGCGCTTCCGCGCCGGGGAGCTTCCCGGTTTCCTGCACGTCGCGATCGGCCAGGAGGCCGTCGCCGTGGGGGTCTGCCGAGCCCTCGAGGAGAACGACATCATCGCCTCAACGCATCGGGCGCACGGGCACACCCTCGCGAAGGGGACGACGCCCAACGAGCTGATGGCCGAGCTCTACGGCAAGCTCGAAGGCTGCTCGCACGGGTACGGCGGCTCGATGCACCTCTACGACATCGAGCGCGGGAACATGGGCGCAAACGCCGTCGTCGGTGGTGGCCTGCCGGCGATCGTGGGCGCCGCGCTCGCCTTCAAGTTCCGCAGCGAGCCGCGTGTCGGCGTCGCCTTCTTCGGAGACGGCGCGACGAACATCGGAACCTTTCACGAATCGCTCAACCTCGCTCAGCTCTGGAACGTCCCGGCGGTCTTCGTCTGCGAGAACAACCATTGGGCCGAGTCGACGCCGGGTTGGCAGCACATGCCCATCGAAGACATCTCCCAGCGCGCGGTCGCGTTCGGCATGAAGTCGATCAAGGTGGACGGTCAGGACGTCGAGGCCGTCTACAAGGCGACGCGGCGCGCTCTCGAGCACGCGCGGAGCGGCAAGGGGCCGGTCTTCCTCGCGGTCAACACCTACCGCCTCGTCGGTCACTACATCGGCGACCCGCAGGTCTACCGCTCCAAGGAAGAGCTCGAGGAGACGCGCGCCACGCAGGATCCCATCGAGCATCTGCGCACCAAGCTCGAGCTCTCGGAGGACGAGGTCGAGGAGATCGACCGCGAGGTCCGGGAGATCGTCGACGCCTCTGTCGAGTTCGCGAAGAACGGCACCGACCCGAAACCTGAGGACGCTCTGAAGAACATCTATGCCTGATTTCCGCAAAAAATGCTGCGCATTTTTCGCGGGGAGGGTTAGTCCCTTCGCTTCGCTCGGGAGACCCGCAAGTGCCTGAACTTAGTTACAGAGAGGCAGTCAGGGACGCACTGTCGCGCGCGATGCGTGAAGACGAGGACGTCTTCATCATGGGCGAGGACATCGCCGAGATGGGCGGCTCCATGGGCGTCACGCAGGGGATGGTCGACGAGTTCGGGCCGGAGCGCGTCCGCAACA
>Ga0307296_10000014_pt1 | contig 67362 bp, 64 predicted proteins | sample ER_DNA_153_FD_194467 | JGI IMG/M metagenome (GOLD analysis project Ga0307296, IMG submission 194467) | Bulk soil microbial communities from the East River watershed near Crested Butte, Colorado, United States - ER_DNA_153 | ecosystem: Environmental > Terrestrial > Soil > Floodplain | place... | reverse complement strand
GCATGAGCAGCGACTCGGCCTGCGCGCGGACCACCGTGCCCTCGGAGACGTCCAGCACGACCAGCTCGGCCTGCGGCATGTTCTCGTCCCCGGGGTAGGCGTACCGCTGGGTGCGCAGCACCGGGGCGCCGCCGTCGGCGGGCCTGGCCTCCACCAGGTGGGTCTGCCGGACGCCGCGCTCATCGGTCCGATGCGCCAGCACCTTCGTCGAGTCGGGCGACCAGGCCACCGCGGGCGGCAGGTGCGGCAGGCCGAACTTGCGCAGCAGGGTGCCGTTGCTCGTGCAGTCCGGGCCGGAGCCGTACTGGTAGTCGGGCTCGCCGTCGGTGGTCAGCGCCCACTCGCGGCCGTCGGACAGCGAGCGCGCCCGCAGGTCGTGCCCCCGCTGGGACACCGCGACCTTCTTGTCGGGTGACGGCACCTCCAGCGGGTTGCCCGGCGGCGTGAACTCGGCCCGCTCGCAGGCGTAGCTGTCCAGGCGGCAGCGCCAATGCTCGCCGAACGCGTCGAACTCCACGGCGTTCCCGGCCAGTTCGATGGCCATGAACGGCAAGGCCTCAGGGTCGACCTGTTGCCCGGAGGCGGCGGCCAGCGCGGCGGCGAGCAGGGCGTGGTCAAAGGCCGGCTCGCGGGTGCCCGCCGGCGGGTCGACCAGCATGAACCGCCTGCCGACGCCATTGCTCACCGCGTACCAGAAACGGGCGCCTCCGTCGATCCACTGCGGCCTGACCTTGTCGCCGATGACGAGCTCGCCAGGGCGGGCGGGTCGGCGGAGGAGTTGCTCTGCGGCCTGGTAGTCCTGAGTGGTGCTCATTCCTATGTCCTTCTTCGGTGTCGGTTTTGGGCATGGTGCTGCCACGGTGGTGCCATCATGGCAGGGGTGATGAGGGCATAAGCCGAAACGGCCTCAGGCGGCACTGCCACGCCAAGTTCAGATCGCGGATGGACAGCCGTCTTGATGGTCACAGCCAGTGGTGCCCGCGCCGGATCCTTCAACCTGAGCCGACCCATCGCGCGCCCACCGGGCGGCCTCGTTCATGCAGGGGTCGGTGAGGTCGGCAAGTCCTTCATCGCAGCTCCGCGGCTGATCGGGTGGCGGCATCCGCCGGGGTACGGGGGCGGGGCACGGCCAGGGCCGCCCCAGGTCGAGCCGGGCGTCCATGTCCAGACGGAAGGTGCCCTAGAGCGCTAGGGGGTGTTGTCCGCCTTGGCGGCGTTGACGGCGACCACCACCCAGCGGTTGTTGCCGGCGACCCGGCGGACCTCGAACTGGACGCCGAGCGAGAGGTCCTCGACCGGGGTGTCCAGCGGGTTGCCGTCGGCCGGGTTGCCGCTGCCCAGGACGATCCCGTCACCCAGGTCGGTGCCGTACAGGTCGGTGAGCGGGTTCCCGTCGGCGACGATCCGGGTCGTGTAGCGCCGGTTGTCCTTGGAGGGGACCACCACCGAGGCGTCGATGTCGCGGAAGAACAGGTCCTCGCCGCGCAGCTCCAGCCCCGGGTACCAGCCCTTGGCGTCGGCGAAGTGCGGCACGCCGGCCAGCGGGGCGGTCGACGTTGGGCGCCACCGGGTTGTAGTAGCTGCCCGTCGACGGCCCGAGGGGCACCGGCCCCGAGGCCCGGTCGCCGGCGCTGGCCGCGGCCGACCGGCTCACGGCCGCCATGGCCACCAGCAGGGCGACCACCAGCAGCGCGACCACCGGCCGCCTGAGCGAGTACGGAGTGCAGATCGGGCTCTCCTGCAGCGACGCGACTGGCCCTACGACACTCGCCCTAGGCGCCCTGCTGGCGCAGCCGGGCCAGCTCGGCGTTGAGCTCGTTGCCGGCCAGGATCGCGATGCTGGAGAAGTAGGTCCACAGGACGGTCGCGACCACGGCCCCGACGGCCTGCCCGATGATCACCACCCGGGCGTTGTTGACGACCACCCCGGTGGGGTCGCCGCCGCCGAAGGCGAGGTAGATCCGGAAGGCGACGGCGGCCAGGATCCACAGGAGCACGCCCAGGACCGCTCCCGGGAGCAGGTGGCGCCAGCTGTGCCGGACGCTGGGGGCGAAGCGGTAGAGGCAGAGCAGGAACGCGACCAGGACGGCCAGGGCCACCGGCCAGCGCAGGATCCACCAGGCGGTGACCAGGGCCTGGCTGATCCCGAACTGCTCGGCCAGGGTGCGGTGCTCGTCCAGGAACGGCGCGTCGACCATGATGCCCAGGGTCAGGACCACCACCACCACCGACCCGAAGGCGAACCCGAGGGCGATCAGCCGCTGGTGGATCGACAGCCGCTGGTGGCGGTCGTGGTAGGCGGCGTCGAGGGCGCGGCTGGTGGCGGCGAACAGGCGGCCGGCCAGCCACCAGGTGAGCAGCAGGCCGCCGAGGGCCGCGCCCCCCTTGCGCTGGTCGAGCTGGGCCCGGACGAACGGGTCGACGATCCCGTCGGTCAGCCGGGGGCTGATGAACACGCGGACCAGGGAGATGGCGGCGTCCTGGCCCCTGGCGATCTTCTCCGGGCCGACGAACCGCTGGATCTGTCCCAGGGCGGCGCCCACGGCCACGGTGAGGGGGACCAGGGTCAGCATGGCGAAGAACGACATCTCGGCGGCGGGGCCGGTGACCCGGTGGCGCAGGGCGGTGTGGAGCACGTGCGTCCCGAGCCTCCACGGGTTGTACCCGAAGAGCCGCTGGGGGCGGCGCTCGGCCCAGGCCAGCACCCGGTCCCAGGGCAGGATCCGATCCGCCGGGGCCGCCACCGCCTCACCCCCGAGATGATCGATCAACCCGCTCGATCCCCATCATTGTGGCAACCGCGGGCGGGCGTCAACGCGCCCGGGCGGTCACGGGTAGGTGAGGGCGACCTTGACCGCGCCCTGGGGGTGCTCGTCGATCCAGCGGTAGGCGGCCGGCGCCTGGTCGAACGGGAACCGGCGGCCCAGCAGGCCCTCGATCGAGACCCGGTCGGTGTAGAGCAGCCGGGTGGCGGTGGCCATCACCCGGCGCCGGTTCCACAGGGGGGCGTGCCGGAGGGGGGCGCCCCAGGCGCCGATGGAGGCGATCAGCGACAGCCGGTTGTGGTGGAACTCCTCGCCCAGGCGGACGTTGGCGGCCCCTCCCTGGTAGAACCCGGCCGCCACCACCGTGGCCCCCAGCCCGGCCGCCTCCAGGGCGCCCTGGAGGCCCCGGTCGCTGCCGGAGACCTCGATGGCCACGTCCACGCCGTGGCCCAGGTTGAGCTCGCGGATCTGGAGGCCGACCCCGGGCTCGTCGGACGGGTCGAGCACGTGGCTGGCCCCCAGCCCGGCGGCCAGCTTGCGCCTGGCCGGGTCGGGGTCGAGCGCGAACACGTTCTGGATCCCCTCCAGCCGGCACATCTGCACGGTCAGCAGGCCGATGGTGCCGAGCCCGTGCACGCTGACCGCGTCGCCGAGCTTCATCTCGGCGTCGTGGACGGCCTGCAGGGCGACCGCGGCCAGGCTGATGAACAGGGCCCGCTCGGGGCGCTCGGCCGTCGGGAGCCGCACCAGCGGGTAGGTGGCCTCCAGGGAGTCGGCCACGTCCAGCACCGTCTCCTCCTGGTGGGGGGTGCCGGTGTGGACCAGGTCGCCCACCTTGACCTCGGTGACGTCGGGGGCGACCTCGGTGACCTCGCCGACCATCTCGTAGCCGAGGGTCACCGGGTAGGCGGCGGCGCTGCCGGCCTGCGGGTGCACGAAGGCGCGCAGGCCGCGGTCGAAGACCTTGTCGGTGAAGGCCGAGGTGCCGCGGTAGAGGCTGAGCTCGGTCCCGTGGCTGATGCCGCTGAGCCGGGCCCGCAGCCGGATCTCGCCCGGGTGCAGCGGGCGGGTCGGGTGGTCGGCCAGGCGGAGCCGGCGGGGGCCGTCGAGCACGAGGGTGCGGGGCATCGCGATGATGGCTCCTTTCGGGGAACGATGGTGCTCAGGCTACGTCCGAGGGGAGTCGGTGAGCATGAAGCTTTCCTGCCAGGAGCAGCTGCTGCCTGGCGGCAGCCTCGAGGAGAAGTGGGAGTTCGCCACCGGGGCCGGGTTCTCCGGCATCGAGCTGCGGGCCCAGGGCGACGGCCGGTTCGCGGCCCGGCTGCCCGAGCTGCGGGCGGCCGCCCGGGCCGGGGTGGTGATGGCCACCGTCTGCCCCGAGACCGACCACTTCATCGGCGACTTCGACGCCGGCCGGCGCCGCGACGCCGTCGACCAGCTGCGCTCCCAGCTCAGCGTCGTCGCCGAGCTGGGCGGGGACGGGGTGCTGACCCCGGCCAGCTGGGGCATGTTCAGCCTGCGCCTGCCGCCCTTCACCCCGCCCCGCCAGCCCGAGGAGGACCGCAAGGTGCTGCTGGAGGCGCTGGTGGAGCTGGCCGGGCACGCCGCCGCCGAGGGCGTGTGGCTGGCCGTGGAGCCGATCAACCGCTACGAGGACTACCTGGTCAACCGGCTGGAGCAGGCGGTCGGCCTGGGCGAGGAGGTCGAGCGGGCGGTGGGGGTGGGCTCGGTCCGGGTCTGCGCCGACCTGTTCCACATGAACATCGAGGAGGACGACCTGGCCGCGGCGATCCGGGCCGCCGGGCCGCGGATCGCCCACGTGCACGTCGACGACACCAACCGGCTCCAGCCCGGCGCCGGCCACATGGACTTCGGGAGCGTGTTCGACGCCCTGCGGGCCGTCGGCTACGACGACTGGCTGACCTTCGAGTGCCGCCTGCGCGGCCAGCCGGAGCAGGCCCTGCCCGCCTCCACCCGGTTCCTGGCCCGGTTCCTCCAGGGCGCCTAGGTCGCGGCGCCCACCCGGACCACCCGGCCCTGGCGGCTGCTGGCCAGGGCGTGCTCGATGACCATGACGGTGTCGCGGGCCTCGGCGGCGGTCACCGGGACCGGGCCCTCGCCGGCGACGGCCGCGGCCATGGCGGCGTAGTAGGCCCCGTGGTCGTCGGGCTCGCCGGCCAGCCGGCCGCGCAGCTCCAGGCCGGCGACCTCGGTGGTCAGGGTGGCGTCCACCTCCTGGCGGTCCAGGCCCCTGGTCAGGAGCGACCCGCGGTCGCCGTGGACCTCGAAGCGCGGGCCCGGGTCGCGCAGCTCCATGCCGGCGTGCAGCAGCACCCGCAGCCGTCCGTAGCCCAGGACCAGGTGCACATAGTCGACCGCCTCGACCCCGGGACGCTGGATCTCCAGATCCGCCCAGACCGTCTCGGGCAGGCCGAACAGCTGGAGCGCCTGGTCGACCAGGTGGGGGCCGAGGTCCCAGAGGATGCCCGAGCCGGGCCCGGCCTCCTCCTTCCAGCCGCCCTTGGGGGCGGGACGGAAGCGGTCGTAGCGGGAGATGAGGCTGGACACCCGCCCCAGCAGGCCGGCCTCCAGGCAGCGCCGGACGGTGAGGAAGTCGCCGTCCCAGCGCCGGCTCTGGAACACGCTCAGCAGCCGGCCCTCCGACTCGGCCAGGGCGATCAGCTCGTCGGCGTCGGCGGTGGTGAGCGTGAACGGCTTGTCCACGACCACGTGCCGGCCGGCCCGGAGGGCGGCCGCGGCCAGCTCGTGGTGGACGGCGTTGGGCGCCGCCACCACCACCAGCTCGACCGCAGGGTCGGCCAGCAGCTCGGCCGCCGAGGCCACCACCCGCACCCCGGGATGGTCCCGCTCGACCTGGCCGGCCCGGCTGGTCACGACCGCGTGCAGGCCCAGCCGGGGCTCGGCCTGGATCAGCGGGGCGTGGAACACCGCCCCGCCCAGCCCGTACCCGATCAGCCCGACCCCGATCACCACGCCCTCCTGCGTGCGCCCGGCCCGCCGGGACATACTTGCATCAACCCGGCCCGCCGGGACGTCTGGGGGTCGACCATGGGAGGGACCGGTCCACGCACGGGTCGGTGTTCGACCGCCGGGTCGCGCCGGCGGTGTCGCGGGCGGTCCAGGAGACGGTCGAGCAGACCGGCCTGTCCCGGCTGGTCGAGTCCGGCTAGCCTTACCCGCATCACCGTCCCGCCAGAGGAGCGACCGTGACCGACCCCCTCGACATCGACATCGTCCAGCTGGCCAGGAGCAACGACGCCTTCCGGCGCGAGATCGCCACCGGCGAGCACAGCCAGATCGTGGCCATGACGATCCCGCCCGGCGGCGAGATCGGCGAGGAGGTCCACGAGGAGAACGACCAGCTGCTGGTGTTCGTCGACGGCCAGGCCGACGCCGTGCTCGACGGCCGGACCTCCAAGGTGACCCCCGACGACCTGGTGCTGGTCCCGGCCGGGACCCGCCACAACTTCATCAACACCGGGGACGGTCCGCTGCGCCTGATCACCGTCTACGCCCCGCCCGAGCACGCCCCCGGGACCATCCACCAGACCAAGGCCGAGGCCGACGCCGCCGAGGGCCACTGACCGGCGGGAGGACCTGCCATGCGCGTGCTGCTGATCGGCCCCCCGGGAGCGGGGAAGGGGACCCAGGCGACCCGCATCGCCGCCCATTTCGACCTGGCCAGGATCGCCACCGGCGACCTGCTGCGCGAGGAGGTGGTCCGGGGCACCGAGCTGGGCACGGTGGCCAAGGAGTACATGGACCGGGGCGACCTGGTGCCCGACGACATCGTGATCCAGATGACCAGGGACCGGATGCTGGAGGCCAGCGAGGAGGGCGGGTACGTGCTGGACGGCTACCCGCGCACCCTGGCCCAGGCCGAGGCCGCCTACCGGTGGGCCATGGCCAAGGGGATCCCCTTCGACCTGACCCTCTACTTCGAGATCGAGGAGCAGGAGCTGCTGGCCCGCCTGGCCGGCCGGGCCCGGGAGGAGCACCGCTCCGACGACACCGAGGAGACGGTCCGCCACCGCCTGGAGGTGTTCGCCAACCAGACCTACCCGCTGGTCGACTACTACCAGCGCCGCGGCATCCTGGTCCGCATCAACGCGGTCGGCCCGATCGACGCCATCAGCGAGCAGATCTTCGCCAGCCTGCACTGGCACAAGGCCCACGCCATGGCCGCCGGCGCCAACCGCCCCGAGTGGGCCTTGGACACCGCGCGCTCCTCGTAGGGGAGACGGGCCGCTGGACGAGGCCGAGTGGACGCCGAACCCGGAGCGACGTAGGCCGGGCGCCGGGCCAGCAGGCCGTGGCGGGGGGCGACGACCAGGGAGACGGCGAACAGGGCGGCGGCCACCAGCACGATGGTGGCGCCGGCGGCGACCCGCCACTGCAGGGAGATGGCCAGGCCGACGACGCCACTGATGGCGCCGAGGGTCGCGGCCAGGGCCATGGTGGCCCTGAGGCGCTCGGTCCAGAGGCGGGCCGTGGCCGCCGGGGCGACGATCAGGGCCACGGCCAGGATGGTGCCGACGGCCGGGATCGAGGTGACCACGGTGGCCTCGATCACCAGCAGCAGGACGACGTCCAGGGCCAGCACCGGGTAGCCGAGGGCGGCCAGCCCGCCCCGGTCGAAGGCGCCCAGGACCAGCTCCTTGTGGAGGGCGGCGAGCACGGCCAGCACGGCCGCGCCGACCACGGCGGTGGTGACGAGGTCGCCCGGCTGCACGGTGACGATGGAGCCGACCAGGTAGGCGGTCAGGTCCCTGGAGAAGCCGGCCTGGGCCGACAGCAGCAGCACCCCGAGGGCGAACGCCCCCGACAGGGTCACCCCGACGGCGCTGGTGTCGTCGACCCGCTCGCGGGCGCCCAGCAGGGCGACCACGACCACGACGACGGCCCCGAAGGCGGCCGCCCCGGCGAACAGGCTGATCCCGAGCAGCCCGGCCAGGACGACCCCGGGGAAGGTGGCGTGGCCCAGGGCCATGGTGAAGAAGGGCAGGCGGCGCAGGAGCACGTGCACGCCGACGGCGCCGCACAGCCCGCCGACCATGACCGCCTCCAGCAGGGCCCGGCGCGCGAACCCGTCCCCGAAGGTCTCCAGCGGGCTCAACCCGACGCCCCCGCGACCCGGCCGCGGCGCCGGCGCAGCGGGACCAGCGCGGCGGCGAGCAGGAACAGGCCGACCAGGACGACCACGATGGTGGCCCCGGCGGCCAGCCGGATGTCGTGGTCGACCGACACCTCGTAGCTGACGGCCAGCCCCAGCCAGCCCCCGGCGGCGCCGAGCAGGCAGGCCAGGGCGGTCATGGCCGCCACCCGGTCGGCCAGCAGCCGGGCGGCGGCCGCCGGGACCACGATCAGGGCGATCACCAGGACCGTGCCCACGGCCTCGACGGCGGCCACCACGACCAGGGCGATGAGCAGGTTGAGGACCAGGTCGAGGGCGCGGGTGCGGTAGCCCATGGCGGCCGTGGCCTCCGGGTCGAAGGCCCGCAGCACCAGCTCCTTGTGGAGCACGGCCAGGACGATGGCGGCCACCGCGGCCACGGCCAGGGTCTGGAGCAGGTCGGTGCGGTCGACGGCCAGGACCCGGCCGAACAGGAACGCGGTCAGGTCGGCGGTGAAGCCGCGGGTGCGGGAGATCAGCACCACCCCGAACGAGAAGAACGAGGTGAGCAGGATGGCCAGGGCGGCGTCCTCGCCGACCCGGCGGTGGCTGCCCAGCCCGGTCAGCAGCACCGCCGTCAGGACCCCGAAGGCCAGGGCCCCGAGCAGCAGGGAGCGGCCGAGCAGGTGGGCGATCACCACCCCGGGGAACACGGTGTGGGTGAGGGCGTCGCCCACGAAGGCGAGGCGCCGCAGCACCACCAGCACCCCCACGGCCCCGGCCAGCGCCCCCAGCACCAGCACCTCGACCAGGGCGCGCTGCATGTAGGGGATGGTGAACGGCTCGAAGAGATTCACCGGCGCACCCCCCTGGGGCTCCCCGGACCCCTTCGGAGGTTCACGGTCTGGCCACGATCACCCCGTCGCCGCGCAGCTGGAGGGCCTGGCCGCCGTAGGTGGCCCGCAGCAGCTCGGGGGTGAGGGTGGTGCCGATCGGCCCGAAGCCGATCTGGTGACGGTTCAGCAGGCAGACCTCGCCGCAGGCCAGGTGGGCCAGGCCGAGGTCGTGGGTGGCCATGACGACGGCCGCCCCGCCCGCCCGCAGGCGGCCCAGGGCGGCCAGCAGCAGGTCCTGGGAGAGGGCGTCGACCCCGTTGAAGGGCTCGTCCAGCAGCAGCAGCCGCGGCTCCTGGGCGATCGCCCTGGCCAGCAGCACCCGCTGGCGCTGGCCGCCCGACAGGGTGCCGAACCGGGCCGAGGCCCGCTCGGCCAGCCCGACCTCGGCCAGGGCGCGGCCGGCGACCCGGCGGTCGGCCGCGCCCGGCCGCCGCACCCACCCGACCCGCGGGTAGCGGCCCATCAGCACGACCTGGAGGGCCGACACCGGGAACTCGGCGTCCAGGGTGTCGGCCTGGGGCACGTAGGCGACCTGGCCGCGGGCCGCCTGGGGGGAGCGGCCGAGCACCTGGATGGTGCCGGAGGTCAGCGGGACCAGGCCGAGCACGGCCCGGATGAGGGTGGACTTGCCGGCCCCGTTGGGGCCGATGAGGGCGACCGACTGCCCGGCCGCCACCTCCCCGTCGACCCCCTCGACCACCGGGTCGCGCTCGTAGGCCACGGTCGCCCGCCGCAGCGCCAGCACGGGCGGGGCCGGGGTGGGGGTGGGGTCAGGTGCCACTGAGGTTGCTCGCGATCGTGGCCGTGTTGTGGCGGATCATCTTGATGTAGGTGTCGCCGTCGGACCCGGGCGGGCCGAGGGAGTCGCCGTAGAGGGCGTCGTCGCCGGTCACGACCTCGACCCCGGCTCGCGGCCGATCGTCTCGGCCGCCCTGGGCGGCAGGGTGGTCTCGGAGAAGATGGCCTTGACGCCGGTGGCCCTGACCTTGGCGACCAGGTCGCGGATGTCGCGGCCCGGCAGCTCGGCCGAGCTGTCGAAGCTGGGGATGACCGAGCCGACCAGCTCCAGCCCGTAGCGGTCCAGGTAGTAGCCGAAGGCGTCGTGGTCGGTGACCACCTTGCGGTTGGCCAGGCTGTCGACCTGCCGCTGGACCTCGGCGTCGAGGGCCTGGAGCTGCTTGGTGTAGGCGGCCAGGTTGGCCTGGAAGGCGGGGGCCGCCGACGGCTCGGCGGCGGCCAGGCCCCGCTCGATGCTGGCCGCCATGCGCTCGGCGTTGCGCGGGTCCTGCCAGGTGTGCGGGTCGGGTGCGCCGCCGACCATGCGCAGCCGGACGCCCTGGCTGGTGTCGACCACCGGGCCGTCGAAGCCGGAGCTGTCGATGGTGTCGCTCAGCCACGCCTCCAGGCCGACGCCGTTCTCCAGCACCAGGTCGGCGTGGGCGATGGCGTCGATGTCGGCCGGGGAGGGCTCGTAGTCGTGGGGGTCGATGCCCGGCTTGAGCAGGCTGGTCACCCGGACCCGGTCGCCGCCGACGTTGGCGGCCAGGTCGGCCACCTGGGTGGTGGTGGCCACCACCCGTAGGCGTCCGCGCTCGCCGTCCCGGTCACCGGCGGCCCCGCCCGCCCCCGAGCAGCCGGCCACCAGCAGGGCCGCCAGGCAGGCCGCCGCCAGGCCAACCCGTCGACGACCCATGGCGCTTCCTCACCTGTGGCGGCGGTTCCGACCATCGTACCGCTTTTGGCAATGATTCTCATAACCGAGTTTCAGCCGCAGCGTTCGCACAGCCCCCGCAGCTCCAGGCGGTGGTCGGTGACGGTGAAGCCGGTGCGGGTGGCCACGGCGTCCAGCAGCGAGGCCAGGCCGGCGTCGACCTCCGGCGGGACCGGGTCGTCCTCGATCCGGCCGCAGCGGCTGCACACCAGGTGATGGTGGTGGCCGACCAGCTCCTCGGACAGCTCGTAGCGGGCGTGGCCGCCCCCGGCGCCCGGGTAGCGGGCGACCGCCCCGGCCTGCTCGAGCACGACCAGGTTGCGGTAGATGGAGCTCACCGGCAGCCTGCCCGGACCCTCGGCCAGCTCGACGATCTCCAGTGGCCGCCCGGCCGTGTGCAGCAGCTCGACCAGGGTGCGCCGGCCGGCCGTGTAGCGCTGCTGGGCGCGGCCGAGCCGCGCCGCGACCTCGGCGTGGGGCGCCTGGCTGCTCACGTGCCGCCTCCCGGATGCTGACTGGTCAGGGTCTCATCGTACGCAGGCCCTTGGGGTAGTGGTTCTTGAGGCTCCCGCCGGCCGCCCGCCCCCAGCCCAGCGGCCAGCCGTTCCAGCCGACCACCATCCAGCCGTCCGGCCCCTGGTGGCCCAGCGCCTCCCCCCGGACCCAGGCCGCCGCCTCGGCGTCGTCCAGCCGCCGGCCCCGCCGGGCCGTCGCCACCCCGACCGCCATGGCCAGGGCATGCGCCGGCTCGAACCGCCCCGGCCGCACCCGCCCCGCCAGCAACCCCGGCCGCACCAGCCGCACCCCGGCCCCGGCCACCTCCGGGTCGGGAACGAGATAGGCCCGTTCCCCCACCACCGTCACCCCCGCCGGCTCCTCCTCGAGCGCGTCGGCCGCGAACCCCCGCCACGCGTCGACCACCGCCTGACGGCCCGCCCCGGGCCCTGCGGGCAAGGGGCCCGTGGGCAATGGGCCTGTGGGCAACCGGCCGCCACTCCCCGGGCGGGCCAGCTTGGCGATGAAGTGGCCTTCGCCGCGGAGGTGGTGGGGCCAGAGGCGAACCGTCCGGGCCAGCTCGGGCAGGCCGTCCGCCGACCAGTCGGGGCGGCCGGGGGTGAAGCCCTGGTGGGCCGGGAGCTCCAGCAGCTCCCAGTCGGGGTGGGCGGCCAGGAACCCGGCGACCTGCTGCTCGTTTTCCTCGGGGGCGAAGGTGCAGGTCGAGTAGACCAGCACGCCGCCCGGGCGGACCAGGGCGGCGGCGTCGGCGAGCAGGGCCCGCTGGCGCTCGGCGCTGCCCCGGACGTGGCCGGGGCGCCATTGGGCGGCGGCCGCCGGGTTGCGCCGGAACAGGCCCTCGCCGGAGCAGGGCGCGTCCAGCAGGACCCGGTCGAACGCTCCCGGCAGCCGCTCGGCCAGCCGGGCCACGGTCTCGGCGGCGAGCATCGTCCGTGCCGACCCCCAGCGGTCGAGGTTGTCGGCCAGGGCCTGGACCCGGCCGCGCTGGACCTCGTTGGCCACCACCACGCCCCGGTCGCCGAGCCGGCCGGCGGCCAGGGTGGTCTTGCCGCCGGGGGCGGCAGCCAGGTCGAGCACCCGCTGGCCCGGCCGCACGTCCAGGGCCGCCCCGACGGCCAGGGCCGACGGCTCCTGCACGTAGCAGAGCCCGGCCGCATGGGCCAGGGTGTCGCCGACCCGGACCCCCTGGGGGAGGAAGAACGCCTCCGGGCACCACGGCACCGGGTCGGGGTCGATCCCGAGCAGGCCCGGGAGGTCGGCCGGGTCGAGCTTGAGCGGGTTGGCCCTGACCGCCCGCTGGGCCGGCCGCCCGTAGCTGTCCAGGAACGCCGGCGCCTCCGGCCCCAGCAGCTCCCGCATGCGGGCCACGAACGCCTTGGGCAGGCCGGCCGCCGCCATCGCCTCAGCCGGTGTTCTGGAGGCCGGCGGCGACGCCGTTGACGGTGAGCAGGACCAGGCCGGCGGCCCTGGCCGCCTCGGCCCCGGACAGGCCGTTGCGCAGGTCGGTGAGGAACCGGACCTGGAGGAACGAGAGGGCGTCGACATACGGGTTGCGCAGGTCGACGGCCTGGCGCAGCACCGGCCGGTGGCCCAGCAGGCGGCCGGCCCCGGTGGTCCCGGTGACCAGGACCCTGGTGCGCCGGAACTCCTCGCGGATGATGGCGACCAGGTCGGGCCGGCCCCCCAGCTCCAGGTAGGACTCGGCCACCAGCGGGTCGGCCTTGGCCAGGCTCATCTCGGCGTTCTCGATCAGCGAGCGGAAGAACGGCCACTCGGCGTACATCTCGCGCAGCAGGTCGAGACCCTGGGACCGATGGGCGACCACCTCCAGCCCGGTGCCGAGCCCGAACCAGCCCGGCAGGTTGCAGCGGTTCTGGCTCCAGGCGAACACCCAGGGGATGGCCCGCAGGTCGGCCAGCTCGCCCCCGGTCGCGGCCCCTCCGGCCCCTTCGCGACTGGCCGGGCGCGACCCGATCCGCAGCAGGCCCAGCTCCTTGATCGGGGTCACGGTGGCGAAGAACTCGGCGAACCCCTCGCGCTCGACCAGCCCGCGCCAGGCCGCCTCGGCGGCGGCGGCCATGTCCCTGGCGGTGGGCAGGTAGCGGGCCTCGGCGGCGGCCACGGCCGCCTGGGCCCGGGGGGTGGAGGCGCCGAGGACGGCGTTGGTGACCTGCTCCAGGTGGCGGTGGCCGATGGCCAGGTTGCCGTAGCGGGCGTAGATGACCTCGCCCTGCTCGGTGACCTTGAAGCGCCCGGCCACCGACCCGGGGGCCTGGCCGCGCACCGCCCGCCCGGCCGGGCCGCCGCCGCGGCCCAGGGCGCCGCCGCGGCCGTGGAACAGGACCAGGTCGATGCCGCGCGCCGCCGCCCAGGCGGCCAGGTCGCCCTGGGCCCGGTACAGGGCCAGGTTGGCGGCCAGGAAGCCGGCGTCCTTGGCCGAGTCGGAGTAGCCGAGCATGACCTCCAGGCGCCGGCCCCGGCGCTCCAGCCAGGCCCGGGTCGAGGCCAGGGCCAGGTACTCGTCCAGGACCTCGCAGGCCCGCTCCAGGTCGGCCCTTGACTCGAACAGCGGCACCACGTCCAGCTCCAGCGAGCCGTCGGGGACGGCCAGGCGGGCCAGGGCGCGGACGGCGGCCAGGTCGGCGGCGCCGCGGCTGAAGCTGACCACATAGCGCCGGCAGGCCTCGGGGCCGTAGCGGGCCTGGAGCTCGGCCATGACCCGCAGGGTCTCCAGGACCTCGGCGGCGAGGGGGCCTCCCGAGGCATCCGGTCCCCAGCCCTCGGTGGCCAGCCGATCGAGGGCGACGGCGTCGCCGGCGGCGCCGGGGGCCAACTCGGCCAGGGCCTGGGCGTGGACGGCGGCATGCTGGCGGACCTCCAGGGAGGCCAGGTGGAAGCCGAACGTCTCGGCCTGCCAGGCCAGGTGCTGGAGCTCCCCGTAGGCCAGCCGGGCCGCCCCGGCCGCAGCCAGCGACGACTGGACCAGGCGCACGTCGTCCAGGAACGCCCCGGCGTCGCGGTAGCCCGAGCCCGACCCGGCGGCGCCGCCGACCAGGGCGGCCCGGGTGGCGGCCAGCCGCTGGGCCGCCAGCAGCAGCTTCTGGAGATACGGCTCGTCCGGCCAGCGGGTGGCGATGGCGGCCGCCGGGCCCGGGAAGGCGGCGCGGTCGCGCTCCAGGGAGGCGAGCAGCTCTCGCCGTGGCGGGGTGGTGGTGGCGGCGATGGGCAGGGCCTGGGCGACCCGCCGGGTGACCGCCTCCAGCCCACGCAGGACGTGGTCGGCCTGGATGGCCATGGTCGCCCGGGTGGTCTCGGCGGTCACGCTCGGGTTGCCGTCGCGGTCGCCCCCGACCCAGCTCCCCCAGCGCAGGTACGGGCGGAACGGCGGCGGCCCGGTCCCGCTGGCCTCGCCGGCCAGCGCCTGCTCCAGCGCCCGGTAGGTGGCCGGCACCAGCCGGAACAGGGTGGCGTCGAACACGGCCATGACCGAGCGGACCTCGTCCAGCGGGCTCGGCCGGTCGCGGCGCAGCTGGTCGGTGCGCCACAGGCCGGTGATCTCCTCCAGCAGCCGCCGGGTGGCGGTGGCCTCGTCGTCGCCCGGCAGCCGGGGGGCGTCCAGGCGCAGCAGCTCGACGGCGATGCGACGCAGGGCGTCGACCACGGCCCGGCGCCTGGCCTCGGTCGGGTGGGCGGTGAGCACCGGCACCACCTCGAGCCGCTCCAGCAGGGCGGCCAGGCCGTCGGTGCCGGCCGCCTCCCTGACCTCCTGGACGGCGGCCCCGAACGACTCCCGCACCTGCCCGCCGTGCTGGCGGCGCTCGCGCAGGGTCCGGACCCGGTGCTGCTCCTCGGCCAGGTTGACCAGCTGGAAGTAGACGGTGAAGGCCCGGGCCACCAGCTCGGCCCGGTCCAGGTCGAAGCCGGCGACCAGCTCGACCACCTGGACCCTGGCCTGGCGCCGGTGGCCGTCGGCGGCGCGGAGGGCGATGGTGGCCCGCCGCAGCCGCTCCACGTCCTCCAGCAGCCCCGGCCCCCCGGCCTCCTCCAGCACCTTGCCGAGCAGCCGCCCGAGCAGCCGCACGTCCCGCCGCAGCGCCGCCGGCATCTCCTCGGACGACCGCCGCTCGCGGTCGGTCGGCGCCCCGACCGCCGTCAAGGTGCCGCCGTCCCTCCCGGCTGGGCCGTCGTGAGCAGCTCCCTGGCCTGGGCGGCGGCGACCAGGTGGCCCTTGCCCTCGGCCAGGGCCAGGGCCTGGCGGGCCAGGGGCGCCGCCTCCCCGTCCCGGCCGGCCAGCCGCAGCACCCCGGCCAGGTCGAGCAGGGCGCCGGCCTGCATGCCCAGCATGTCGCTGCCGGCGGCCAGCTCGACGGCCTCGGTGGCCACCCGCTCGGCCTCCTCCAGCCGGCCCCGCCTGGCCAGCACCGCGGCCAGGGGGCCGCGCCGCTCGACCTGGGCGTACAGGTCGTCGCGGACGGCCAGCTCGCCGGCGAGGTTGGCCTGCTCCAGGGCCTCGTCGTCGCGCCCGGCGGCGGCCAGGGCCCGGGCCAGGTTGGCCGTGAGCTCCGAGCGCAGCCCCCGCTCCCCCATCCGCTCCAGGATCCCGGCGCCCCAGCGCAGCCAGCGGGCGGCCGCGGCCGGGTCGCCGGCCAGCAGCTCGACCTGGCCGAGGAACTGGCTGCAGAGGGCGGCGAAGCGGTTGGGGCCGAGCTTGCCGGCGATCTGCACGGCGGCGTCGCCCAGCTCGCGGGCCCGGTCGAAGTCGCGGGCCATGGCGTGGAGCCCGGCCAGGGTGTGCAGCGCCGACATCTCCACCCGGTAGCTGCCCTCGGCCCGGTCGCGGATCTCCTGGCAGCGGCGGATGCCCTCGGCCACCGGGGTCGGGCCCCAGTACGCCGCCTGCACCAGGGCGTACAGGTTGGCCGCCTCGACCCGCTCGTCGGCGGCGGCCCGGGCGTGGGTGACCGCCCGCTGGAACTCGTCCTCGGCCCGGCCGATTTGGCAGCGCAGGTAGCTGTCCAGCCCGAGCAGCCGCCAGGCCCGCGACTGGCCCTGCTCGTCGCCCAGCTCCTCCAGCACCGACAGGGCCTCCTGGACGTCGGCCCGGTAGCGGTCGGGGCCGCGGTCGGGCGAGTCCAGCCGCAGCTCCAGCTTGCCCAGGGTGGCGTGGGCGGCCAGCCCCCGGTCGCCGGTCCGCTCGGCCGCGGCCAGGGCCTCGTCGAGGACCCGCCGGGCCCGCTCGGTCTCGACGTTGAGGATCAGGACCTCGCCCAGGTCGGTGAGCAGCTGGAGCCGGGTCCGGTCGGTCGCCGGGAGCAGGGCGATGGCCCGTTCCAGGAGGTTGGCGGCGGCCGGCAGGTCGCCCCGGCCGGTGGCGGTGTGGCCGGCCGAGGCCAGCCGGGCCGCGGCCGCGACGGCGACCCGGCGGCCGTGGGCGTCGGCCGGGCCGAGCTCGGTCAGGAACCGGTGGGCGCGCTCCAGGTGCCAGCCCAGCACCTCGGAGACCTCGCCGCCGCGGGCCGCGAACGCCTGGGCCAGCCAGTCGGCGTAGCGCTCGTGCAGCTCGGCCCGGGCCTGCTTGGGCAGCGAGTCGTAGGCGGCGTCGCGGACCAGCTGGTGGCGGAACTGGAAGCCGTCGCGGCCGCCCAGGGGGGCCGGGGCCGGCCGCAGCAGCTCCTTGCGGACCAGGGCGAGCAGGTGGGCGTCGGCCTCGGCCCGGGCCGGCTCCGGGGTGAGGGCGAGCACGGCCGCGCGGTCGAAGGCCTGGCCCATCACCGACGCCCGGTCCAGCAGGGCCCGCTCCTCGCCGGCCAGGCGGTCCAGCCGGGCGGCCAGCAGCGCCTGGATGGTCGGCGGGGTGCTGGCGGCGGCCAGGTCGCTGGCCACCCACCGGCCGCCGTCGCGGCGCAGCCGGCCCTCCTCGATCAGCATGGCCAGCAGCTCCTCGAGGAACAGCGGGTTGCCTTCGGCGGTACTGGTGATGCGGTCGGTGGCGTCGGCGGGCAGAGCCGCCTCCCCGGCCAGGTGCCCGAGCAGGGTCGCCGACTCCTGGGCGGCCAGCGGCTCCAGCAGCATGGTGCTGGCGTTCAGGCGCCCGCCCGACCAGCCCGGCCGCTGCTCCAGCAACTCGGGCCGGGCCACCGCGACCAGCAGGATCCGCGCCTCCCGGGCCAGGGCGGCCACCTGCTCGAGCAGGTCGAGCAGGGCCGGCTTGGCCCAGTGGAGGTCGTCGACCACCACCACCAGCGGGTGCCGGTCGGCTAGCACCTCCAGGAACCGCCGCACCGCCCAGACCGCGTCCTCGGAGGTCACCGGGGCCGGCGACAGCCCGATCAGCCGCCCCAGCCGGTCGGTCACCTCTTCGGCGTCCGGGACATCCAGCAGCTCCGCCAGCTTGACCTCGGCCTGCTCGGGCGAGTCGGCGGTCTTGATCTCGGCGGCCCGGCGGACGATCTCGGCCACCGGCCAGAAGCTGCTGCCCTCGGCGTCGGCCGAGCACTGGCCGGAGAGCACGGTGGCGGCGTCGCCGAGGGCGTCCGCGGCCGCCGCGACCAGCCGCGACTTGCCCACCCCGGCCGGGCCGAGCACGGTCAGCAGGTGGCAGGTCGAGGTCCTGACCGTCCGCTGGAACACCCAGTCGAACAGCTGCAGCTCGGCCAGCCGGCCCACCAGCGGGTTGTCCGAGCGCCGGGCGTGCCCCAGGGCGTCCGGCGACACGTCGACCAGCCGCCACGCACCCCCGTCCACGCCTTCCACCTCCGCGGCGACCAGGGCGTCGCGGGACAGGTGCCAGGTGCGCCGGTCGAGCAGGACCTCCCCGGGGCCGGCGGCGGCCTGGAGCCTGGTCGCCAGGTTGACCGCCTCGCCGATGACCAGCGGGTCGCCGCCGGCCTCCTCGACCATGACCTCGCCGGTGGCGACCCCGATGCGGACCTCGATCGCCGGCCCGCCGTCGGGGTCCAGCTCGGCCACGGCGTCCTGCATGGCCGCGGCCGCCCGGACCGCCCGCAGGGCGTCGTCCTCGCGGACCACCGGGACCCCGAAGATGGCCACCACGGCGTCGCCGATGAACTTCTGCACCAGCCCGTGGTGGCGTTCCAGGACCGCCCGGGTCCGCTCGAAGTAGCGGGCCATGACCCGGCCCAGCGACTCCGGGTCCAGCCGCTCCCCCAGCGCGGTCGAGCCGGTGACGTCGCAGACCACCACCGTGACCACCTTGCGGGCGCCGCGCCGCTGCCCGGCGGCCAGGGAGGCGCCGCAGTTGAGGCAGAAGCGGGCCCGCTCCGGGTTCTGCTCGCCGCAGTTCGCACAGGTCAGCATGCCCACCATGATGCACGGTCGGGCGAGCGGCCGGGTCGGCTTGCGCGTTCGCCCTATTGACCCGGTTCGATCGGTCTGGTAGGCAAAACCATGATCAGCGTCGGCGTCGTCGCCAACCCCGCCTCCGGGCGGGACGTGCGCCGGCTGGTGACCGGGGCGTCGGTGTTCGACAACGCCGAGAAGGGCGCCATGGTCCACCGGCTCATGGCCGGGCTGGGCGCCGCCGGGGTCGACCGGGTGGTGATGATGCCGGCCGGGTCGGGCGTCTCCCAGAGCCTGCACCGCCACCTGAGCGGCCGCACCGGCCACCTGGCCGCCCAGCGCCTGCCCGAGCTCGACGTCCTCGACATGGCGCTGTGCGAGGACGCGCGCGACTCGGCCGCGGCGGTGCGGGCCATGGCCGAGCGGCAGGTGGCGGCGATCGTGGTCCTGGGCGGCGACGGCACCCACCGGGTGGTGGCCGCCCACTGCGGCGACATCCCCCTGTGCGCGCTGTCCACCGGCACCAACAACGCCTTCCCCGAGCTGCGCGAGGCCACCGTCGCCGGGATGGCCACCGGGCTGGTGGCGACCGGGCGGCTGGGCGGCGACGGGCTGGTCCGGCGGGCCAAGCGGTTCCGGGTCGGGGTCAACGGCGACGCCGTGGTCGACAGCGCCCTGGTCGACGTGGCCGTCACCGCCGACCGCTGGGTCGGGTCGCGGGCCCTGTGGCGGGTCGAGGCCATCTCGGAGGCGCTGGTGGCCTTCGCCAGCCCCAGCGCGGTCGGCCTCTCGGCGGTGGCCGGGGCGGTCGACCCGGTGCCGCGGGCGGCGCCGTTCGGGCTCTATCTGGCCTTGGCCCCGCCGCAGCGGGCCCCGCGGGTGGTCGCCGTGGCCCTCGCCCCCGGCCTGGTCACCGAGGTCGGGGTGCTGGAGGCCAGGCGCGTCGACCCCGGCCAGGTGGTGGCCCTGGCCGCCCGGGCCGGCTGCCTGGCCCTGGACGGGGAGCGCGAGGTCGAGCTCGGGCCGGCCGACCGCGTGACCGTCCGCCTCGTCCCGGGACCGCTCGTCATCGACGTCGACGCCGTCATGGCCGGCGCCAGCCGGCTGCAGCTGTTGGACCAGGCCACCACGAGGAGGGCCGACGATGGCAACCACCGCCCCACCGGACCAGGCCACCAGGGAGCAGCTCCTGGACTGGTACCGCACGATGCGGACCATCCGCGAGTTCGAGGAGCGGGTGCACAAGGAGTTCGCCACCGGCGAGATCCCCGGGTTCGTCCACCTGTATGCGGGTGAGGAGGCCATCGCCACCGGCGTCTGCGCCCACCTGCGGCCCGACGACTACATCGCCTCCACCCACCGCGGCCACGGCCACGCCATCGCCAAGGGCTGCGACGTGCACGGCATGATGGCCGAGATCTACGGCAAGCGCGACGGGCTGTGCCGCGGCAAGGGCGGCTCGATGCACATCGCCGACGTGGACAAGGGCATGCTCGGCGCCAACGGGATCGTCGGCGGCGGCCCGCCGATGAACTGCGGCGTCGGCCTGTCGGCCAAGGTCCGCGGGACCGACCAGGTCGGGGTGTCGTTCACCGGCGACGGCGGCTCCAACCAGGGCACCTTCCTGGAGAGCCTCAACCTGGCCTCGGTCTGGCACCTGCCCTGCATCTTCGTGGTCGAGAACAACGGCTACGCCGAGTCCACCAGCGACCGCTTCCACGCCTCCGGGGTCGACATCGCCAAGCGGGCCGATGGCTTCGGCATGCCCGGGGTGGTGGTCGACGGCCACGACCTCTTCGCCGTCTACGAGGCGGCGGGCGCGGCCATCGACCGGGCCCGGGCCGGCGGCGGCCCGTCGCTGCTGGAGTGCAAGGTCAACCGCTACTACGGCCACTTCGAGGGCGACCAGCAGACCTACCGCGCCCCCGGCGAGGTCGACGAGCTGCGCCGCACCCGCGACTGCCTGGACGCCTTCGCCGGCCGGGTGACCGCGGCCGGCGAGGTGACCGCCGAGGACCTGCGCCGCGTCGACGACGAGGTGATGGCGCTGATCGACGACGCCGTGGCCCAGGCCAAGGCGGCCCCCGAACCCGACCCGGCCGACCTGCTGACCGACGTCTACGTCAGGTACTGAGGAGGTGACGCGGCGATGGCACGCGTGATCACGTTCCAGAAGGCGGTCAACGAGGCCCTCGACCAGGAGATGGCCCGCGACCCCTCGGTGGTGCTGTTCGGCGAGGACGTCGCCGGCGGGCAGGGGGCCGGCGGCGAGCTGGACGCCTGGGGCGGGGTCCTGGGGGTGACCAAGGGCCTGTACCACAAGTACCCGGGGCGGGTGCTGGACACCCCGATCAGCGAGTCGGCGTTCATCGGGGCGGCGGTCGGGGCCGCCTGCTCGGGGCTGCGCCCGGTCGCCGAGCTGATGTTCGTGGACTTCATGGGCGTCTGCTTCGACCAGATCTTCAACCAGGGGGCCAAGCTGCGCTACATGTTCGGCGGCAAGGCGCGGGTGCCGATGGTGATCCGCACCATGTGGGGCGCCGGCATCCGGGCCGCCAGCCAGCACTCCCAGAGCCTGTACTCGATCTTCACCCACGTGCCCGGGCTCAAGGTGGCCGTCCCCTCGACCCCGTACGACGCCAAGGGCCTGCTGATCAGCGCCATCCGCGACGACGACCCGGTGATCTTCTTCGAGAACAAGGTCCTCTACACCGTCGAGGGCGAGGTCCCGGAGGAGAGCTACACGATCCCGTTCGGGGAGGCCAGCGTGGTCCGCGAGGGCGACGACGTCTCGGTCGTGGCCATCGGCCGCATGGTCGGCATGGCCCAGCAGGCGGCCGAGCAGCTGGCCGCCGACGGGATCGACTGCGAGGTCGTCGACCTGCGCACCACCAGCCCCCTGGACGAGGACAGCATCTACGAGACGGTCGAGAAGACGGGCCGGCTGGTGGTGGTCGACGAGGACAACCCGCGCTGCGGCATGGCCGCCGACGTCGCCGCCCTGGTCGCCCAGAACTGCTTCGACGACCTGCAGGCGCCGGTGCAGATGGTCACCGCCCCCCACACCCCGCCGCCGTTCTCCGGCTTGCTCGAGGACCTGTACGTCCCCAGCGCCGAGAAGATCGGCGAGGCGGTCCGCAGGACCACCGGCGGCAGGGTCGGGGCCAGGGCATGAGCGAGGCTGCCCAGGGCCCGCCGGCGGGCCTGACCAGGCTCGGCATGCCCAAGTGGGGCCTGTCCATGCGCGAGGGCAAGGTCACCGACTGGCTGGTCGACGAGGGCGAGGAGGTCGCCGAGGGCGAGGAGCTGTTCGAGGTCGAGACCGAGAAGATCGACGGGGCGGTCGAGTCGCCGGCGGCCGGGGTCCTGCGCCGCCGGGTGGCCCAGGTCGGGGCCGTCGTCCCGGTCGGGGGCCTGGTCGGGGTGCTGGCCGACCCCTCGGTCCCCGACGCCGACGTCGACGCCTTCGTGGCCGCGTTCCAGGCCAGCTTCGTGCCCGAGGAGGCCGAGGGGGAGGCCGAGGCGCCGACCCGGACGGTCGAGGTCGGCGGGCGCCGCCTGCGCTACCTGGAGCGGGCCCCCGAGCCGGCCGCCGGCGACCCGGTGGTGCTGCTGCACGGCTTCGGCGGCGACCTGAACAACTGGCTGTTCAACACCGACAAGCTGGCCGAGCGGCGCCGGGTGTACGCCCTGGACCTGCCCGGTCACGGCGAGTCCAGCAAGGACGTTGGCGCCGGCGACCTGGACGGGTTCGCCGAGGCCCTCGGCGGCTTCCTCGACGCCGTGGGCGCCGCCCGGGCCCACCTGGTCGGCCACTCCATGGGCGGGGCGGTGGCGCTGGCCTACGCGCTGGAGCACCCCGACCGGGTGGCCTCGCTCACCCTGGTCGCGCCGGCCGGCCTCGGCGAGGACATCAACCCCGACTACATCGACGGGTTCGTGGCCGCCGAGCGCCGCCGCGAGCTCAAGGGCGTGCTCGAGCTGCTGTTCGCCGATCAGGGGCTGGTCAGCCGCAAGCTGGTCGACGACGTGCTGCGCTACAAGCGCCTGGACGGCGTGGAGGCGGCCCTGCGCCAGGTCGCCGGCGCGATGTACCCGTCGGGGCGTCAGACGGTCGTGCTGACCGGCGAGCTGGACCGCCTCCAGGCCCCGGCCCTGGTCGTCTGGGGCGGCCAGGACCGCATCCTGCCCGCCGCCCACGCCGAGGCGCTGGCGGGCAGGGCCAGGGTCGAGGTCCTGGCCGGGGCCGGCCACTCGCCCCACATGGAGGCCGCCAACGAGGTCAACCGCCTGGTCGGCGGCTTCCTCGACGAGCTGGAAGGGGCGGGTTAGCGCTTGATGGTGGCGCTGAACTGCCCGCCGTTGTTGGAGACGTCGCGGTCGTTGATGCCGAGGAACAGCCGGCCATCGCCGGGACAGGCGTAGACGGTGCTCCTCCCCACCACGAAATAGGGCTGCTGGCGGGCGATGCTCCCGATGAGGGCGGAATGGTCGGCGTCAGGCAGCCCGGGGACATTGGCCCTGCGACGGCTGGGGTCCGGGTCGCCGTCGGGGCCGACGCTCGTGCCCCTCTTGTTCTTGTTGCTGTGGTAGACGGAGCCGGTGGCCGCGATCTCCAGGGCCTCTCCGGCCTTGCAGTCCACGCCGGTATCGGTCCAGGCGCGTGTGCCGAGCACCGCGACGCGCCGCTCCTCGGGGCCGGTGCCGTTCAGTCGCCAGCCGAGGTAGATCCCGGCGGCGACGGCCGCGGCGATGCCCACCGCGCCCCAGCGCCTCCACCGCCGGCGGGCCTGCTGCCGCCTGGCCCGCCGCGACAGCTCGCGGGCCCGCTCGGCCTGGTCGACGAGCGCGGGATCGGCGCTGTTGCCGAACTCACGCCGGACCTCGGTGCAGACGGCCAGGGCCCCCGCATAGTCCCGGCCTCGGAGCAGCGCCTCGGCACGGTCGACGCCGTCGCTCGCGGTCCGCAGCTGCGCGGCCCGCCACTCGGCGGCCTCCCGCTCCCGCTCCCGGGCCCGCCACTCGGTGGCCTCCCGCTCGGCGGCCTCCCGCTCGGCGGCCTCCCGCTCGGCCGTCGCCCGCTCCGCGGCCTCCCGCTCGGCCGTCGCCCGCTCCGCGGCCTCCCGCTCGGCGGCCTCCCGCTCGGCCGTCGCCCGGGACCGCTCCTCGTCGGACAGGGTGCGGATGGTGGTGGGGGTGACGTCGAAGATGCGCCCGTCCGGCGCCCGCAGGTACAGCACCGGGGTGGCCCACTCGACCTCGCTGACGTCGGTGTAGATGGCCTGGCGGGCCTGGGACAGGGCGGCGTCCAGCGGGTAGCCGTCGGCCACCGCCGCGTACAGCTCGCCGGTGAAGGCGATCGCCGCCGGGTCGGTGATCTCGAACTGCATCGCCACCACCGCGGGGATGCCCTGCTGGATGAGCGTCTGGGCGGTGCCGGCGAACGGGTCGGTGGGGTCGCTGCGGGCGCCCTCGCAGGCATTGAGCACGACCAGCCGCAGCGGGTCGTGGTTGTGCAGCGGCACCCCCAGCGCCTGGGCGGTGACCAGCCGGCTGCCGCCCGCCTGGTCCTCCAGGACCAGCACGCCGTCCTGGGCATGGGGGTCGAAGCCGCCGTGGCCGATGAAGTGGAGCACGTGCCAGTCGTCCCGGCGCAGCCGCTGGCGCAGCGCCGAAAGGGTCGCGGTCTCCAGCCGCTCCAGGTGGACCAGGCCGGCCTGCTCCAGCCCGGACAGCACCCCCTGGAGCTTGGCCCATTCCTGCTCCACGTCGAGCTCGGCGAAGCTGGGGTCGCGCGGGCTGGAGATCATCACCAGAACGCGCAGTGGGGGGCTGACCGGGAGCGGCCGCGGCGGGTCGGGGACCTCCAGGAAGCGGACCAGGGGCGTGCGGTCCGACAGGCACACGAACCGGTTGCGGGACCGGTCGTACAGGAACTCCCAGGGCAGCTCGGCCAGCTCGGGCGTGTCGGACAGGCGCAACCGCAGGCGCAGCCCCATGCCCATGGCGGTGGCCTGGCTCTGGCTCCGCAGCAGGTTGACCTCGAGCTCGTCGTGGAACAGGGCCCGGTACAGCTGGCTGCCGAAGGCCTTGATGGCGGCGGTCTCGGGCTCGTCCACGCGGCGCACGACCCGGCGGGGCCGGCCGATCTTGAGCACGAAGTTCTCCAGCTCGAGCTGGGAGAAGGGCACCGTGAAGCTGCTCGACGGGGTCGGGCCGGCGGGGGCGTTGACCACCCGCACCCGGTAGGCGCCCTGGTCGGCCCGCTCGATCAGCACGTCGAAGTCCAGGTAGGTCAGGCCCCGAGTCACCGCCATCCCCCCGTCCCCCATCCGCCACCCTAGCCGGGACGGTCGCGCCGCCAGGTCAGCGTCACCCTGAAGTTGGCCGTGCTGCTGGCCGAGGCGATGAACGCGCCCGCCTCGGCGCTGAGCTCCAGGCCGAACTCCAGCCCGACCTCGTCGGGCGCGTCCGCCAGCGTTCGCAGCCGGCCGAGCAGGCTCTCGGCGGCCGGCTGCACCCGGCTGATGGCGTCCTCGAAGGTGAGCCGCGCCTGCTCGGTCACCGTATGGCGGTCGCCCAGCCCACGGGTGGCCGGCCCTGGCGCGGCCTCGTCGACCTGGACCAGGACGCTGCCGCCATCCTGCAGCGGGAACTCGACCAGCCGAGCCACATGCCCCTCCCCAAGCCGCGACGGTCTCCGCAACCGCATTCCGCACCCTAAAGAAGAACACGCCTGAGCCGCTCGAGGCAGTGATCCACGTCACAGTCCCCCAGATGCCCCCAGGCCTCGCGGGAGGCGGCGTAGGATCCTCGCCATGGTGCCCAACCCGCTGTCGCCGTCCACGACCGCCGTCACGGTGGTGCTGGTGACCTACCAGAGCGCCCGCGACCTGGCCATGTGCCTGGGGTCGCTGGAGCGGGCGGCCGGGCCGCACCCGCTTGAGGTGGTGGTGGTCGACAACGCCTCCACCGACGCCAGCGTCGAGATCGCCCGCGGCTACGGCGCCAAGGTGCTCGAGAACCACACCAACCAGGGCCTGTCGCGGGCCATCAACACCGGGGTGGCCGTCACCGGCGCGCCCTGGCTGCTGATCGCCAACCCCGACACCTGGCTGTCGCCCGGGTCGCTGCGCCGGCTGCTGGCCACCGCCACCTCGGACCCGCGGATCGGCTGCGTCGGCCCCCACCTGGCCAACCCCGACGGCTCCGACTACCCGACCGGCCGCCGCTTCCCGTCGATGCTCATGGGGGCGGTGCACGCCGCCGTGGCTCCGCTGTGGCCCGACAACCCGGCTACCCGCCGGTACCACATGGCCGGGGTCGACCGGAGCCGGCCGCTGGACGTCGACTGGGTGTCGGGGGCCTGCATGCTGATCCGGCGCCAGGCCTTCGAGCAGGTCGGCGGGTTCGACCCCGGCTACTTCATGTACTTCGAGGAGATGGACCTCTGCCTGCGGCTGCACCGGGTCGGCTGGCGGGTCGTGTTCGACCCCCTGGCCGAGGTCAAGCACGTGGTCGGCGGGTCGACCCGCAGCGCCCCCTACCGCAAGGTCGTCCACCACCACACCAGCGCCCTCCGCTTCTACTGCCGCCGCTACGCCGGCGACCTCCGCCTGGTCCTGGCCCCCCTGGTGGCCGCGTTCCTGGCCGTGCGGGGCGTCGCCTCCCTGGCCCGGGCGGTGGCCGCCCAGCGGCGCGATGCCAGCCGCGAGCGGCCCCTGGCCGGACCGCCCCCCGACGAGCTGGGCCGCCCCCAGGCGTAGCCGCCAGCGCCCGCCTACGCCCCCGGCGGCAGCGCCGGCGGCCGGCCTGCCGCGGCCGGCGTAGCCGCAGAGCCGCCCCCCGCCCGACGCCGGCAAGGCCCCTGCGCAGGACCATGACCGTGTCAGCACCAACCACGACACGGAGGCACCCCGATGACATCCCAGGCGTACGCGACCACCCTCGACCCGGAGCCGACCCGGGTGCTGCGGCCGGTCGACGTGGACGCGGCGGCCGACGCGGCCCGGATGCTGGTCGCCCTGCACGAGCGGGTCGAGCGCCAGTTCGAGGCCTACGAGGCCGCCGAGGGCAGCGCCGCCGCCCGCTACCGGGCCGTGGGCGCGGTGGCCAGGGCGCTGGCCACCCACGTGGCCGTCGAGGACGAGCTGCTCTACCCGGCCCTCCAGGCCCACACCGGCCGCCACGACACCGAGATCGAGCGCCAGCTCCAGCAGGACCACCTGCTCGACCTGGTCATGGTCGAGCTCGGCGGCATGGTCCCATCCGACCGGGGCTACGACGGCAAGGTCCAGGTGCTGGTCCAGGTGTTCCGCCAGCATGCCCGCGACGCCGAGTCCCTGCTCGTGCCCGAGCTGCGGCGCCGGCTCGGCCCGGCCGAGCGTGAGCTGCTCGGCCGCCGGGTCCTGGAGCGGGTCGGCCAGCTCGAGGGCCGGCCGCGGCCGGGCTGGTGACCGCCATGCGCCGGCTCCCGGCCCTGCTCGTCCCGGCGGTCCTGGCCGCCGCCATCGTCCTCGCCGGCTGCGGCAGCGGCGACGACGGTGGCGGCGAGGCCGCCGCCGTCCCGGTGACCGGGGTGACCGAGGTCGCGGCCAAGGACAACCACTTCACCCCGGCCGCCATCCAGGTGCCGGCCGGCACGACCGTCAGCTGGCGGTTCGAGGACGGGTTGGTCCCCCACGACGTCAAGGCCGACGGCTTCACCTCCGGCGACCCCCAGCGCAAGGGCACCTTCGCCCACACCTTCGACCGGCCCGGCACCTACCCCTACCGCTGCACCGTCCACGACGGCATGACCGGCCGGGTGGTCGTCACCGGGTCGTGATCTCAGCCGGCAAGGACCGCGACGCAGCCGATCGAGATGCGCAACCCGCGAGGCAACGGGACCGTCATCGTCATGCGCGCCGGCGGATCGCTCGGGAAATGCTCGGCGTACAGGTCGTTCAGCTCGGCGAAGTCGCCGACGTCGGCGACCAGGACGGTCGTGTTGGCCACGAGATCGAGGCGACTCCCGCCGGCTCGCAGCACCGTCTCGAGGTTCCGGAACACCTGACGGGCCTCATCGCCGAAGCTTGGGCCGGCCACCTCCCCCGTCTCGGGGTCGACCCCCGGCTGACCGGAGACGAACAGCAGGCTCCCCGCCCGCACCGCCTGCGAGTACGGTCCGATGGCCGGTGGGAGTTCCGGTCCATCCACCACCGAACGATCCGCTTCCATCGCAGCCTCCTTGCCGCCGGGCTCGAACGGGAAGCCAGACTATAGGCGAGGTCGGCGGGGAAGGCGCGTCGTGAGCGTTCGGTTAGGGTCGGCTGCGACCCTGGCGAGGATGCGACGAACCCACCCGATGCCGGACCCGCCCGTACGGGAGCCGGCGGCCGCCGTGCCCGACCCGCTGCAGCAGCTGTGGGCCTTGGCCGTGGCCATTTCCGAGTCGGCGGCCGAGATCGCCGCCACCAGGCCGATCGCCAGCTGGCGGGCCGCCGCCTACCTGTACGCGGCCGCCGACCAGGCCTGGGGCGCCGACGGCGGGGGCGGCCCGGCCGGCTGGCGCGGCGACCGCACCGGGTCGGGCGGCGAGTTCCGCTTCGCGGTGCTGCTGGCCGAGGCGGCCACCGCCCGCTTCGTGGCCGGCGACGGCTACCTGAGCAACCGCCAGCTGGCCAGCGACCTGCGTCACGGCGCCGCCTGGCTGGCCACCGGCGCCCTCCTGGCCCGGCCCGCCTCCTGATCAGCTGGCGGCTTCGAGATCTTCAGCTGACCTGGTTCACCTGAACTCGGCGTCCAGGAACTCCCCGACCATCGAGGAGAGCCAGTCGGCCCGCTGGACCAGGGTGATGTGGGTGGTGCCGGGGAGCACGGCCAGGCGCGGGCGGGGCAGGCCGGCCAGGTCGCCGGGGACCCCTCCGCCCAGCAGGCGGAACATCTCCACGGTGTGCTCGGGCTGGACGATGTCGGAGTCCCCGATGACCAGCATGGTCGGGGCGGCGAGGTTCCGGAGGTCGTCGGCCGACCACTGGGGCAGGTCATGCTCCATCTGGGTGATCTTCCCGATGAGCTTGGGCCAGTCGCCCGGGTTGGGGGCGACCCTGACGTAGTCCTGCTCGAAGGGGGTGCCGGCCAGGTGCTCGGGCTTGAGCCCCTGGACGTTGTCCATGAGCCCGGGGTGGAGGCCGTCCAGCCGGTAGCTGAACGAGGCCAGCACCAGCTTGCCGACCAGCTCGGGGTGGTCGACGGCCAGCTGGAAGGCGACGGCCGACCCGGAGCTGTAGCCGAAGAGGTCGGCCCGCCCGATCCCCAGGTGGCCCAGGAGCGCCGCGGTGTCGTCGGCCCAGTGGCGGACGCTGAGGGGCCGGTCGATGTCGGCGGTGTGCCCGTGGGCCTGCTGCTCGACGCCGATGACCTGCCGGCCCTTGGCCAGCGAGGGGATCATCCCGCCGAAGTCGACGCCGATGGTGGACAGGTTGCCGTGGAGCAGGACCAGCGGTCGGCCGCCGCTCCCGTGGACCTCGTAGTACATCTGGAGGCCGTTCACCGGGGCGTAGCCGTGGCCGTCGCCGGTCCGGGTGGTGGGCTCGGTCATGGGGTGCCTCCGCGCCTAGCCCGCGTCGAACAGCCGGCCGAGCCAGGCCTGCCAGGCCTGCTCGGTCCGCCTGGCGTCCACGTCGTCGGCGTAGAGATGGTGCCCGACGGCCACCGAGCCGTCGAAGCCGCGGATGAAGCGGTACAGCCCGTCGTCGGCGCGCACCCCGAGGAAGTCGGGAGCGACGTAGTCGACCACGCCCTCGATCGGGGCCAGCCCCTGGGGGGTCAGCCGCACCTTGTCGCCCACGGTCGCCGGGCCGTCCAGGCCGAGGCCGTCGGTGAGCGCCGGCCACACCTGGTCGGCGTCGCCCGGCCCTGGCCCCATGACCGTGATCGGCGTCGCCGGCCGGCCGCGGAAGTACCGGAGGTACTGGGCCAGCTGGTCCAGGTACATGTCCCAGCCGTTGACCAGGGCGTCGTACTCGGTCTCCCAGTCGTCGCCCATGACGCCGCTCTGCACCAGCCGCAGCACGCAGGTGCCGTCGTCGCGGCCCTGGATCAGCCACTCGAAGGCCATGAACTCCGCCGCCTCCGGGCTCCCGGCGCGGTAGGCGAAGCGGCGCGGTGGCTCCCAGGCGGTCACCGTCGCCTCCGCGGTGTGCTCGCCGACGGTCATCGAGGTCGTGCCGCCCTCGCGGGGCTCGACCTGGTTGCGGCCCATGAACCAGGCGTCGATCCCGGGCCCGGCGGCGATCGCCTCCCAGACCTGCTCGGGGGTGGCGTCGAGGGTGATCTCCTTGCGCAGCTCGAACTCGCGCGGCATGGCTAGGGCTCCTTCGTCTGGGTCGGGACACTGGGATGGAGGGCCACCACCACCCGGTGGTCGCGTCCGCCGGCGGCCGTCGGGTCGTGGTACCTGGCGACCAGGGTGGCCACGGTGCCGGCCAGCTCCTCGGCGAAGGCGGCCCGGTCGGCCGCCGAGGCGAACCGGACCTCGCCGTCGACCGCGAAGGTGGCCACCCGCTGGCGCGCCCTGGCCCCACCCGTGATGAGGTCGCCGACGTCGCGGACCAGCCGGGAGGCCACCGCCAGGAGCCAGGCCGCCGAGACCCGGTCGGGGGCCCGCCCCGGGTCGGGCTCGACCGCCGACAGCGCCGCCGGCGAGATCACATAGGAGGCCGCCGTGGCCCGCAGCACCCGCTCGGTGCAGTTGCCCTTGCGGCGCTCCTCCACCAGCTCGACCAGGCCGTGCCGCTCCAGGGCCCGCAGGTGGTAGTTCACCTTCTGCCTGGCCAGCCCCACCCGCGCGGCCAGCATGGTGGCCGAGGCGGGCTCGGCCAGCTCGGCCAGCAGCCGCGCCCGCACCGGGTCGAGCGACACCTCGGCCGCCGCCGGGTCCCCGATCACCGCCACGTCCAACATGGCGCACACCCTATTGCCGAAGACTTTAGTTGTCAAGACGACGATAGTCGTCGGATAGGTCCTGGGAGCCTGCTCCTCTACCTCGCCGGCCCGGTACCTTCCCCCTCCGGGGGACCTCGCAGCCGCGCGAGGCGATGGACGCCGCTGCTATACTCGAACACAGGTTCGACGCAGAGGGGTCGCCATGTTCGCCGACGCCGACCACGAGGTCATCGACAGCCCCGAGGCGCTCTTCCGCCACCTGCACGAGGAGCATGGTGTCGAGGAGGCCCGCGACCTGGACCCCGAGACGGCCCCGCTGCAGTTCTGGCTGCGCCGCCACGCCGAACTGGAGCGCGCCGAGCGGACCGCCCGCCGCCAGCCCGAGCCCTCCAACCAGCCGGACCCGGACCCGGAGCCGCGCCCGCCCGCCGAGCCCCGAGCCCAGCGCCCGCGGCCCGAGGCCCGCCCCCGACCCCCGTCGCCGCCGCCTCCTCCTCCGGCGGGTCGGCGGCACGCCGGGTTCGGGGACCCGCTGGTCGAGGCCGTGGCCAGGACGCTGGCCGGGCGGGGCTACGAGGAGGCGGCCGTCCGCGCCGCCATCCGCTCCTTCGACGGGGCGGGCCCGGGGCCGGGCGGCGAGGCCGGCGTCCGGGCCGCCTTTGTCGAGCCGATGCTCCAGTCGGTGGCCGAGCACCTGCTCGGCGCCGCCGGGTCGCGACGCCCGCCCGCCCGGCCCCAGCCCCAGCCGGCCGCTCCCCCGCCGCAGGCGTCGCGGCCGGCGGCCGGCGCGGCCCCGGCGCCGGCGCCGGCCGCGGCGCGGGAGGAACCGGCCCGGCCCGAGGCGGCGTGGGCGGTGCTCTGGGCCGACCTGGCCGACCCGGGCCGGCGGGCGCGGGCCGGCGCCGGGACCGGGGCGGCCGACGACGACGGCGACGACCTGATGGCCGTGGCCAACGCCATCCAGGGCCGGCGCCGGGTCAGACGGCTGCGCCGCTGAGCCCAGGTGCGCGGTCAGCCTTCGTAGAGGGCGTCGATCCGCTCGGCGTACTTGGCGTGGATGATGCGGCGGCGCAGCTTCAGGGTCGGGGTGAGCTCCTCGCTCTCGGCCGTCCACTCGACCGGCAGCACCTCGAACCGCTTGACCTGCTCGATCCTGGCTAGGTGCTGGTTGGCGGCGTCGACGGCCAGCTGCACCTCGGCCTGCACCTGCCCGGAGGCGGCCAGGTCGGCCAGGTCACCGGCGTCAAGGCCGTTGCGGGCGGCCCAGCCGGGGGCGAGCTCGTGGTCGAGCACGACCAGCGCGACCACGTACGGCCGGTTGTCGCCGTAGACCAGGGCCTGGCCGATCAGCGGGTGCTCCTTGAGCAGGGACTCGACGTTGGCCGGCGAGAGGTTCTTGCCGCTGGAGGTGATGATCAGCTCCTTCTTGCGGTCGACGATCTTGAGGTAGCCGTCGCCGTCCAGCTCGCCCACGTCGCCGGTGTGCAGCCAGCCCTCGGCGTCGATCAGCTCGGCCGTGGCCTCGGGCTGCCGGAAGTACCCGGGGGTGTTGATCGGCCCCCGGACCAGCACCTCGCCGTCGTCGGCCAGGCGCACCTCGATCCCGGCCAGGGCCGGGCCGACGGTGCCGATCTTGACCCTGCCCGGCCGGTTGCCGGTGGCCACCGCGGAGGTCTCGGTCATGCCGTACACCTCGACCAGGGGCAGGCCGAGGGCGGCGAAGAACTCGGCCACGTCCACGGCCAGGGGCGAGGCCGCGCTGGAGGCGAAGCTGCAGCGGTCCAGCCCGATGGCCTCCCTGATCTTGGCCAGCACCAGCCGGTCGAGCACGGCGTGCCTGGCCCGCAGCCCGAACGGCAGCGACTCACCCCGCTGGGTGCGGCGCACCACCTCAAGGCCCGTCTCCACCGCCCGCTGGGCGATCCTGCGCTTGCGCTCGTTCTCCTCGGCGGCCAGCTTGGCCTGGATGCCGGCCCGCACCTTCTCCCACACCCGGGGCACGCCGAAGAACAGCGTCGGCCGGGCCTGGCGCACGTACTCGACCGCCTGGGTGGGATCGGGGCAGAACCAGAGGTGGGACCGCCTGGTCAGCGGCCCGTAGATCGACAGCACCCGCTCGGCGATGTGGGCCAGGGGCAGGTAGGAGACCGAGCTGCCCCCCTGGGGCAGGCTGGTCAGGCGGTCCAGGGCGGTGACCTCGTAGAGGAGGTTGTGGTGGGTCAGGAGCACGCCCTTGGGCGGGCCGGTGGTGCCGGAGGTGTACAGCAGGGTGGCGTTGTCCTCGGGGCCGACCCGGCGGCGCAGCGCCTCGAAGCCGGCGCGGTCGCCGGCCAGGGCGTCGCGGCCCCGGCCGACCAGGTCGTCCCAGCCGAGCACGCCCGGGCCGTCGCCCTCCTGGGCGCCGTCCAGCACTACCAGGTACCGGAGCGCCGGCAGCTCGTCGCGGATCTCCTGCCAGCGCTTGAGCATGTCCCGGTCCTCGAGCACGGCCACCTTGGCCTGGCAGTGGCCGGCCACATACCGGATCTGCTCGGGCGCGAGGGTGAAGTAGAAGCTCGTCGGGATGGCCCCGGCGTGGACCGCGCCCTGGTCGACGAGCACGTGCTCGGGCCGGTTGGTGGCCATGACGGCCACGAAGTCGCCGCGCCCGACCCCGAGGCCGGCCAGGCCCATGGCGACCTCGGCGACCCGCTCGCGGTAGTCGCGCCAGGACAGCGTCTGCCAGGCCCCGTCGCGCCTCCAGGACATGGCCGGTGCGTCGCCGTGCCCGGCGGCATGCTCGGCCAGCAGGTCGCAGAGGGTCTTGCCCCTGATCTCCTGCTCGATCTGCCGGCGCTCGACCTCGACCGCGTCTTCGCTCATGGCGACCCACCCTCGGCTCGGAGAGGCTGCTCGCTGGCGAGCATAGGTAGCCGGGCAGGGCAGGTAAAGGGCCGAGCCGCCGTGAGCGACTCGTTGGCGGCCCCCGGCACGCTTGTCCCGTCGAGAGCTGTCCCCAGAAGGGAGGTGCGCGTGTCCTCGGTCCCCCAGCCCGGAGCGCGCTACCTGGCCGCCCTGGACTACGCGCGCCGCGGCCTGCCCGTCGTCCCCCTCCACTACGCGCTGCGCAACCGGCGCACGACGGCCGTGGCCTGCTCCTGCGGCGAGCCGACCTGCGCCAGGGTGGGCGCCCACCCGCTGCCCTCCCACGGGGCGGCCGACGCCACCACCGACCCCATCCGGCTCACCTGGTGGTGGCGGCGCTTCCCCGAGGCCAACGTCGGGCTGGCCACCGGGGTCGGCTTCGACGCCCTGATCGTGCGCGGCTCGGTCGGCGACACCGCCCGCTGGTCGGTGATCGCCCAGGCCCTCCGCTCGGCCGGCCCGCTGGTGCGGACCGGCGGCGACACCTGGCACTTCCTCTTCGCCCCGGCGGGCCTGGCCAGCCAGCGCCCGTGGGGGCTGGCCAGGGTCGAGTGGCGGGGCTGGGGTGGCTGGGTGGTGGCCCCGCCCAGCCACCACCCGGGCGGCGCCGTCGCCGCCTGGGTGCGCGACCTCGACACCAGGCTGCCCGAGCTGCCACCGGCCATCGGGGAACGCCTGGAGCAGGTCGGGCCGGCCGAGCCGCTCACCGAACTCGTCTACGCCCAAGCTCGCGACTAGGTATTCGGTGGCATGCCAGATACACTCCCGCGTATTCGGTTCATTCATCGTCAGTCAGAGGATCCAGGCAACCAAGGCAAACGATCGTAGGTCGGCGTGGTGGTAGGCACGATCGACTTCTTCCTCCTCGGCCCGCTGGAAGCACGCCAGCGTGAGCGGCCCCTGCGGCTTGGCAGCATCAAGCACCGCATGCTGCTGGCCAAGCTGCTGCTCCACCCCAACCAGGTGGTGTCCACCGAGGAGCTGATCGTGGCCGTCTGGGGCGAGGAGCCCCCGCCGACCGTCAAGCAGTCGCTCCAGAACCACGTCGCCGCCCTGCGCAAGGCGATCGAGGCCGGCAACGGCGCCGGCCCGCCCCGCACCCTGGTCACCCGCGACCCCGGCTACCTGCTCCGGATCGACCCCGAGCGCCTCGACCTGCACCGCTTCCAGCGCCTCGACCATGAGGGCCGCGAGGCCCTGGCCTCGGGCGACCCGGCCCGGGCCGCCGACCTGCTCCGCCAGGCCCTCGCCCTGTGGCGGGGCCCGGCCCTGGCCGACGTGGCCGCCTCGGCCGACATCGCCTGGCCCGAGCTGGTCGGGGTCGAGGAGCTCCAGGTCGCCTCCACCGAGGCCCGGATCGAGGCCGAGCTGGCCCTGGGCCGTCACCACGAGCTGGTGGCCGAGCTGGAGGCGCTGGTCCGGCTGCACCCCCTGCGCGAGCACCTCCACGGCCAGCTCATGCTCGCCCTGTACCGCTCGGGCCGCCAGGCCGACGCCCTGGCCGCCTACCGGGCGGCCCGCAAGGTCCTGGTCGACGAGCTGGGGATCGAGCCCAGCGTGGGCCTGCAGCGACTGGAGCAGGCCATCCTGGCCCAGGACCCGGCCCTCGACCTGCTGGTCCCGGCCCGCGCGGGCGACCCCGAGCCCGAGGAGGGCCATGCGGCCGCCGACCACGGCAACGGGGCGGCCGGCGGCGGCGTGGAGCGCAAGCTCGTGTCGGTGCTGTTCGCCGAGGTCGACGAGCCGCTCGGCGAGGCCGTCGAGCGCGACCCCGAGGACGCCTCCAGCATGCTCGACCGCCACCTGGACCGGGTCCGGGCCGAGGTCGAGAGCTTCGGAGGCACCGTCGAGCACGCCATCGGCGGCATCACCATGGCCCTCTTCGGGGTCCCCCAGACCCGCGAGGACGACCCCGAGCGGGCCGTCCGGGCCGCCCTGGCCATCCGCGACTCCTTGGCCGGCGGGGAGTCGGGTCCAGCCGACAGCCCACCGGAGGATCGGGACGGGGTGGAGGTGCGGATCGCCGTCACCACCGGGGAGGCGCTGGTCACCGACGGGGTGCGGGTCGCGGGCGACCCGGTGGTCAACTGCGCCCGGCTCCAGCAGGCCGCCCCGAGCGGGACGGTGCTGGTGTCGGAGACGACCGGCCGGGCCACCGAGCGGTCGATCAGCTACGGCCCGGCCAGCCTGCTCTCCTTCGACGGGCGGGCCAGGCCGATGAGCGTGTGGAGCGCGCTGGAGCCGCGCAACCGCACCGGCATGGACGCCCTCGCCGCCGGGCCGGTGCCCCTGGTCGGCCGCGACCGCGAGCTGGGCCTGCTGCTGGAGGCGTTCCGCCGCGCCAAGGCCGACGGACAGCCCCAGCTGGTCACCCTGCTCGGCCCGCCCGGCATCGGCAAGAGCCGGCTGGTGGCCGAGCTGTTCCGAGCCCTGGACGCCGACAGCGACCTGGTCAGCTGGCGCCAGGGCCGATCCTCGCCCTGGGACGAGGGCCGCTCCTCCCCCGCCGGTGGGGTGACCTACGGGGCCCTGGCCGAGATCATCAAGGCCGAGGCCGGCATCCTGGAGACCGACTCGGCCGACCGGGTCGGCCGTCGCCTGTCCAGGGTGGTGGCCCACGCCATGGCCGACGACCCGGCCGCCATCGACCGCGTCACCGGGCACCTGCGCGGGCTGGTCGGCGAGGGCGACGGCGCCCCGGTCCAGCCCGGCCGCCGCGACGAGGCCTTCACCGCCTGGCGGCGCTTCCTGTACGGGCTGGCCGCCCGGCGGCCGCTGGTGCTGGTGCTGGAGGACCTGCACTGGGCCGACGACGCCCTGCTCGACCTCCTCCAGGAGCTGCTGGAGCCGACCGGGCAGGCAACCCTCGACCGGCACGGCCAGCCGCTGCGGCCCCGGACCCCGACAGCGGCCCCGCTGCTGGTCGTGGCCACCGCCCGCAGGGACCTGCTGGTCCGCCGGCCGGGCTGGGGCGGGAGCGGCGACTCGGCCGTGGCCATCGAGCTGGAGCCGCTGTCGGAGGCCGACACCGGCCACCTGCTCGAGGCCCTGCTGGCCTCCCACGGGCTCCCCACCGGCGTCGGCCCGGCCCTGGTGGCCGCGGCCGGCGGCAACCCCCTGTTCGCCGAGGAGTACGTGCGCATGGTGCGCGACCGCCACCCGCTCCCCGTGGGAGCCGCCGCCCCCGCCGCGGCCGGGCTGCCCCTGCCCGAGACCGTCCACGCCATCATCGCGGCACGCCTGGACGCCCTGCCTTCCGAGGAGAAGGCCACACTTCAAGACTTGTCGGTGCTGGGCCGGGTCGGCTGGGTGGGCGCCCTGGCCGCGGTCAGCGGCCGGGACCGGGCCGAGCTCGAGGCCTGCCTGGAGCGCCTGACGGCCAAGGAGTTCCTGTACCGGGCCGGGCGGGCCACGATGGCCGGCGAGCGCGAGTACGGCTTCCGCCACGTGCTGGTCTGCGAGGTCGCCTACGGCCAGATCCCGCGGCTGGAGCGGGCCGGCAAGCACCGCCGGGCCGCCGCCTGGCTGGAGTCGCTGGCCGCCGAGCGCTCGGAGCTGCTGGCCCACCACTACGGCCGGGCCCTCGAGCTGGCCCGCGCGGCCGGCCAGCCGACCGGCGACCTGGCCGAGCGGACCCGCCTCGCCCTGCGCGACGCCGGCGACCGGGTCACCGGCCTCGGCGCCCACGTCACCGCGGCCCGCTACTACACCGAGGCCCTGGCCATCTGGCCACCCGACGATCCCGAGCGGCCGGTCCTGGAGCTGCGGGCCGGCGAGGCCCACAGCCTGGCCGAGGGTACCGGGGAGGAGCTGCTCGAGAGCGCCAGGGACGGGCTGCTGGCCACGGGCGACCGCGAGCGGGCGGCCGAGGCCGAGGCCCGGCTCGGCCAGCTCGCCTACGCCAAGGGCCGGGAGCGGTCCCCGCACATGGACCGGGCCCTGGCCCTGGTCGCCGACCTGCCCGCCTCCCACAGCAAGGCGATGGTCCTGAGCCACGGCATGATGCACCTGCTGGTCGCCGACCGGAACGCCGACGCCCTCCAGGTGGCCCGCGAGGTCCTGGCCATGGCCAGGAGCTTGGGCGACCGCGAGGTCGAGGCGGCCGCCCTCGGCACCATCGGGGCGGCCCGGGTCAACCTCGGCGACCCCGGTGGCATCGGCGACCTGGAGCGATGCGTCGCGCTGTGCGAGGCCGAGGGGTCGTCCAGCGCTATCGGTTGGCAGAACAACCTCGCCTTCTGCATCGGCCTCCTCGGTGACCTGCGGCGCTGCTTCGTGGCCAGGCGGGCGGCCTGGGAGGCGGCCGAGCGCTTCGGCTCGGGTCTACGGCTGCGCTGGCTGGAGCTGGAACGGGCCAGCGAGCACTACTGGAGCGGCCGCTGGGACTCGGCCGTCCGGGTGGCCGACTCGGTGGCATCCGACGCGGAGGACGGCGCCCCCCACTACATGGAGAGCGAGTGCCGGCTGTGGCGGGGCCGCATCTGCCTGGCCCGGGGGCAGATCGGCAAGGCCCTGGACGACGCCGGGCGGGCGGTCGCCCTGGCCCGGGACACCGGCGACCGGCTGAACGTCGACCCGGCGCTGGCCTTCGGGGCCCGGGTGCTGCTGGCCGCCGGCCGGGAGGCCGAGGCCGGCAAGCTGCTGGACGAGCTGCTGGCCACCCTCGGCGGGAGGCTCCTCAAGCCGGAGCTCGGCATCGACCTGGCGGTCGGCCTGGTCGAGCTGGGCCGCCCGGTCGAGGCGCTGGACGACGTCCTGCCCTCGCGCTGGCTGGACGCGACCCGGGCCTTCGCCGCCGGCGACCCGGGTCGGGCGGCCAAGATCTACGCCGAGATCGGCAGCCGCCCCGACGAGGCCGCGGCCCGCCTGAGCGCGGCCCGCCGGCTGCTGCCCACCCGCCCCGCCGAGGGCCGGAACGAGCTGGAGCGGGCCATCGCCTTCTTCCGCGAGGCCGGCGCCACCGCCTCCCTCGAGCAGGCCAAGGAGCTGCTGTTCGCGTTGACTTGACAGAGCCCAGGAATAATAGAGAGAGTTTTCTCTCGCCCCCAAACACGCAAGGAGTGGTCCAGCCCTCATGGTGTCTGCCAGGCCCCGGGACCGGATCCTGACCACGGCCACCGCGCTGTTCCAGAGCGAAGGCATCGGCGCGGTCGGCGTCAACCGCATCATCGGCCAGGCCGACGTTGCCCCGATGACCCTCTACCGCCAGTTCGGGGGCAAGGACGCGCTGGTCGCGGCCGCCCTCGAGCAGTGGAGCATCCAGTGGCTGCACCGGCTGGCGGACGCCATGGACCGCCGCGGCGACGACCCCTCGGACCGCTTCGACGGCCTCTGGGACGAGCTGGAGGCATGGTTCGCCGAGGGCGGCTTCCCGGGCTCGTTCGTGGCCAACGCCGCCACCGAGCTCCGCAGCGAGCCCGACCACCCGGCCCAGGCCAAGATCGTCCAGCACCGCCAGGCCCTGCGCCAGCTCCTCGAGGACCTGGCCAAGTCCTCCGGCGCCCACGACCCGGCCGTCCTCGCCGCCCAGCTCCAGGTCCTGGTCGACGGCGCCATCTCCGCCGCCGCCGTCGACCGCACCCCCGCCGCCACCTCCGGCGCCCGCACCCTCGCCAAGGCCGCCATCACCGCCGCCTCCACCGGCTAACCGCTCCCCCCGATCGCGATCCGGGTCAGCTCCCGGGCGTGACGGGCCGCGCCCGGGTGCCGGTCGAGCAGGGCCCCGGCCATGGCGCCCTCGACCAGGGTGAGGAGCTGCCCGGCGAGCTGCTCGGGGCCGGGGACGCCGGCCGCGCGGGCCAGGTCCTCCAGCAGGCGGCGGGTGGCCTGGCGGTGACGGACCAGGACGGCGTGGGCGGCCGGGCCGCGGCCGTCGGGTGGGGCGGCCACCGCGGCGGCCAGGGTCGAGCCGGCGAACTCGTCCGAGGCGAACCACTCCTCGAGCACGTCCCAGAGCGCGTCCAGGGCCGAACCCGGCCGGTCCTGCCGCCGGGCCGTCTCCCTGGCCAGCCAGGCGAGCCATTGCTGGCTCGACCGCTCCAGGTCCGCCGCCGCGGGGTCGTTGCTCGTCATGCCGGTGGCCCTGTGGATCGCTGATGGGGCCAATCGTACCCTCGCCTCCATCCTCTACAGCCGGGCGAACCGTTCATGGCCCGATCTAACTAGTCCTAGTTGACTAGTAAAACTTGACTAGTGAGAACGTTCTCTCTCATTATGCACACCAACGGTCAAGTCGGCGAAAAGGAGGCAACGATGCGTCGACAGTCAATCCACTCGACCTTGTCAACCCGGTTGCTGCGGGTGGCGGTCGTGCTCGGCGCCGCCGTGCTGCTCGCCGCCCTGGCCGCCGCCCCCGCCTCCGCCCACGCCGAGAAGACGGTCGGCCGCTACGCCTTCGTGGTCGGGTTCGGCGACGAGCCCGCCTACGCCGGCCAGCCCAACAGCCTCCAGGTGCTCATCACCCGCGACGGCAAGCCCGCCACCGACCTGGCCGGCCAGCTCGACGGCCTGATGGCCCACGCCTACTACGGCCGCAAGGCCGACCCCAAGGCCGAGAACGCCATGATGCCGCTGGAGCCACACTTCGGCGACGACTGGGGCACCCCGGGCGACTACCGGTCGTTCTTCGTCCCGACCCAGGCCGGCGCCTACACCTTCGAGCTGAAGGGCAAGCTCGGCGACCAGAGGATCAACCTGGTGGTCCCCAGCGGGCCCGAGACCTTCGGCGACGTCAACGACCCGGCCAAGACCGCCTTCCCGGCGGTCAAGGACCCGAGCACCGCCCAGCTCGCCCAGCGGCTGGACCGTGAGACGACCCGGCTGAACGGGGCCGTGGCCGCGGCCACGGCCGCCCAGCGGGCCGCCGAGGACACCGCCGACCAGGCCCGGCTGCTGGCCCTCGGCGGGCTGCTGGTCGGCGTCGTCGGGCTGGTCGTCGGCGCCCTGGCCTGGGGACGGCGGACGGCCCCCCCGGCCGCCCGTCCCGACCTGACCCTGACCGGCGCCGGGAAGGTCTGACGGTCCTCATGGGCACCCGTGGGCGGTCCGCCCTGCTCGTCGCCGTGGCCGGGCTGTGGCTCCTGGCCACCGGCCCGGCGGCGGCCGCCCACGGCAGCCTCCTGTCCAGCGAGCCGACCGGCGGGAGCTCGCTGGAGCGGGCGCCGGCGGCGGTCACCCTCCGCTTCAGCGAGCGGCCGGACCCGAACCTGTCGACGGTTCGGGTGCTCGACAACGGCGGGCGGGTCGTCGCCGGCGGCCCGGCGCGGCCGGTCCCCGGCCAGCCCCTGGAGCTGCGGGTCCCGACGGCCGGGCTGGCCGCCGGCGGCTACACGGTGAGCTGGCGGATCGTCTCGGCGGTGGACGGGCACCGGACCGACGGGGTCTTCGGCTTCGGGGTGGGCCCGGCCGGTGCCCCCGGGGCGCCGCCGTCCCGGGCGGTGGCCGAGGCCCGGACCGGACCGGCCCCGGGCCCGGTCGCCGTGGCCGGCCGCTGGGCCTGGTACTGGGGGCTGACCCTGCTGGTCGGGGCTGCCGCCACCGGCCTGCTGGTGTTCGGCGGCCGGCTGCCCGGCCGCCCGGGCCCGCTCCTGGGGCTGGCCCTGGCCGCCGCGGCCGGCGGCCTGGCCGCGATGACCGAGACCGCCAGGACCGACGCCGGGGTGGCCCTCGGCGACCTGCTCAGCTCCACCACCGGCCGCTGGCTGCTCTGGCGGGCGGCCATGCTGGCCTGGGCCGGGGCCGCCGCCTGGTGGCTGCTGCTGGCCCGCCGGCGCCCGGCGCCACCGGCCACCAGGGGCCCGCTCCTGGCCCTGGGGCTGGCCGGTGGCGCCGGGATGCTGGTCCACGCCCTCGCCGGCCACGCCGCCGGCCCGTCGTCGCTGCGCCCGCTCAACCTGCTCGCCCAGTGGGCCCACCTGGCGGCCGTCGGGGTCTGGATCGGCGGCCTGGTCTGGCTCCTGGTCGCCCTGGGAGCCCGCGGCGGCGCCGGGTCGACGCGGGAGGTGGCGCTGCGGTTCTCCAAGCTCGCCGGGGCCAGCCTGGCCGTGGTGGTGGTCACCGGGGTGGCCCGCAGCGCCGACGAGCTGGGCGGCTGGCGACGGCTGGCCGACAGCGGGTTCGGACGGGCCCTGGACCTCAAGCTGGTGCTGTTCGCCGGCCTGGTGGCCCTGGGGGCCCGCAACCGCTACCGGCTGGTGCCGCGGTTCGAGGCCGGGCCGGACGACGCGCCGGCCGCGGCCCGGCTGGGGCGGAGCGTCGGCGGCGAGCTGGGCCTGGCGGCGGCGGTGCTGGCCGCCGCGGCCCTGCTCAGCCAGCTGGCCCCGGGCGTGCCGGCCGGCGCGGCCAGGCCCGGCCCGGCGGCCACGCCGGTGCTCGAGGCCAGCGGGGCCGACTGGGCGACCACCGTGCGGGTGACCCTGACCGTGACCCCGGGCGCCGCCGGCCCCAACCGGTTCACGGCCACCGTGGCCGACTTCGACACCGGCACCGTCCTGCCCGCCGACCGGGTCGAGCTGACCGGCACCCCCCTCTCCCGTCCCGACCTGGGCACGGCCCGCCTCGAGCTGGCCAGGGCGCCCGACGGCCGCTGGCTGGGCCAGGGCCGCCTGCTGTCGCTGGCCGGCCGATGGGACCTCACCACCACCATCCAGCGACCCACCGGGGGCCTGACCGTGCCCCTGGCCCTCGACGTCCCGCCGCCGACACCCTCCTGACCGGACCGACCCGGAATGTCGTCCGCTCTCCACTCGCCCCCTATGAATGAGAGATAACAGTCACTATCATTTGCACTGTTCCAGCTGATTTGCCTGGCGAGGGAGGCGCCGGCGGTACGACAGGATCGACCGAGAAGGAGCGTCCCATGCTCAGCCTCGTCCATCGGGCGGTATCCGCCGTACTCCACGTCATGCTGGTCGCCTTCGTGACCCTTTCCGCCCGGGTCCAGCATGGCGTCCTGCGTTCCAAGCACTGGCTGGCGACGGCCGCGGTCACGGCGGTCGCCGTCGTCGCCCTCATCGGGCCCTACAAGTACATCTGGTCCAGCCCCCAGAAGTACATCTGGTGATGGCCGGCCATCGCATCCGCTGGGGTTAGCTGCCGGTCCCTGGAGGGAGCTAGGCTGGGGTCGCACGAACCGTACGAGGCGCGCGTAAGGAGCGGCGATTGGCCCGCCCCTCCCCACCGTCCGGCCCTCCAGGCGGCGCCGAACGCAAGCTCGTCACCGTCCTGCTGATCGACGTCGACGAGGCCCGCGAGGGCTTCGCCGACGTGGACCCGGAGGACGCCGGGCGGTTGCTCCCGGGGCGGCTGGCCCAGGTCCGGGCCGAGGTGGAGGCCCACGGCGGGGTCGTCGAGGAGACCCTCGGCGGCCGGACCGTGGCGCTGTTCGGCATCCCCCGGACCCGCGACGACGACCCCGAGCGGGCCGTCCGGGCCGCCCTGGCCGTCCGCGACCTCCTGGCCGGGGAGGCGTCCCGGGAGCTGCGGGTGCAGGCGGCCGTGGTCACCGGGGAGGCGCTGGTGCGGCCCGGTGGGGGCGGGCGGGGCCGCCAGCGGGTCACCGGCGACCCCGTGGGCGCCGCCGCCCGCCTCCAGGAGACCGTGCCGGCCGGGGCCGTGCTGGTGTCGGAGGCGACCAGGCGGGCCACCGAGCGGGCGATCGCCTACGGGCCGGCCCGCCGGGCCCGGCCCGGGGCCGGCGAGCCGCTGACCGCCTGGCCGGCGCTGGCCCCCCGGGCCGGCCCGGCCTCCCCCAGCCGGCGCTTCCCGCTCCTGGTGGCCCGCGACCGCGAGCTGGACGCGCTGCTGGCCGCCGCCGCCCGGGCCCGCGCCGGCGGCGGCCCGGCGCTGGTCACCATCGTCGGCGCCGCCGGCCTCGGCAAGAGCCGGCTCCTGGCCGAGCTGGCCGACCTCCTGGCCGCCGGCCCCCCGCCTGCCGGGGGGCCAGGCCTGAGCGCCCCGGACCCTGGGGCGGTCGCCTGGCGGCAGGGGCGGGCCCTGCCCTACGGCGACGGGCCGACCTTCGGGGCGCTGGCCGAGGCGGTCAAGGCCGAGGCCGGGATCCTGGAGAGCGACGGGGCCGAGCTGGCCGGGCGGCGGCTGGTGGCGGCCGCGGGGGCGGTGGCCGACCCGGTCACGGCCGCCTGGGTCGCCGGCCATCTCCGCCGGCTGGTCGGCGTGGGCGCCGGCCGCGGTGGGACCGCCGGCGGGCTGACCACCGCCGCCGACCGCGAGGAGGAGTTCGCCGCCTGGCGGCGCTTCCTCCACGGCCTGGCCGCCACCCGGCCGCTGGTCCTGGCCCTGGAGGACCTGCACCGGGCCGACGACGCCCTGCTCGACTTCGTCGAGGGCCTGGTCGACGGGGACGCCGGGCCGGCGGCCATGCTGGTCCTGGCCACCGCCCGGCCGGAGCTGCTGGAGCGCCGGCCCGGCTGGGGCGCCGGCGGCGACACCATCCGGCTGGGCCCCCTCGGCGACCCCGACACCACCGGCCTGCTGGCCAGCCTCCTGGCCCACCACGGCCTGCCCACCGAGGTCGACCCGGCCCTCCTCGGCCGGGTCGGCGGCAACCCGCTGTTCGCCGAGGAGTACGTGCGCATGCTGCGCGACCGCGGCGGCCCGACCGCCGGCGCCGCCCCCCTGCCCACCGGCGTGCACGCGATCGTCGCGGCCCGCCTCGACGCCCTGGCCGCCGCCGACAAGTCGGTGCTCCACGACGCCGCCGTGCTCGGCCAGGTCGGCTGGCTGGGCGCCCTGGCCGAGGTCGCCGGCCGCGACCGCCACGAGCTGGAGGCCAGCCTGGCCCGCCTGGAGGCGCGCGAGTTCCTGCAGCGCGCGCCCGCCTCGCGGGTGGCGGGCGAGGTCGAGTACGCCTTCCGGCACGTCCTGGTCCGCGACGTCGCCTACGGGCAGGTGCTGCGGGCGGAACGGGCCGACAAGCACCGGCGGGCCGCCGCCTGGATCGAGGCCCTGGCCCCCGACCGGACCGAGGGCCGGGCCGAGCTGCTCGCCTACCACTACCGGGCCGCCCTGTGGTTCGCCCGCGCCGCCGGGACCGAGCCGCCGGGGCTGGCCGCCCGCGCCCTGGCCGCCCTGGGCGAGGCCGGCGACCGGGCCGCGGCCCTGGGCGGCTGGGAGACGGCCGCCCGGTTCTACGCCGAGGCCCTGGAGCTCGGCCCCGGGGACGACCCGGCCCGCGGCCAGCTCCTGCTGCGCCTGGGCCGGGCCCGCTGCCGGAGCGAGATGGCCGGCCAGGACGAGCTGGCCGCGGCCCGCGAGGCCCTGCTGGCCGCCGGCGAGCCTGTGGCCGCCGCCGAGGCCGAGATGCTGCTCGGCGAGCTGGCCTTCCTCCAGGGCCGGGGCGGGGACCGCGAGGCCGCCACCGCCCGGGCGCTGGCCCTGGTCGCCGGGGCGCCGCCGTCGGCGACCAAGGCGGCCGTCCTGCGGGGCGCGATGATGCACCTGGTCGTGGCCAGCCGCCACGCCGAGGGCCTGGCCGTCGGCCGGGAGGTGCTGGCCATGGCCAGGACGCTCGGGCTGCCCGACCTGGAGGCCGACGCCCTGGGGGCGATCGGCACGGCCAGGGTCGAGGCCGGCGACCCGGGCGGGCTGGACGACCTGGAGGCGGCCATCGCCCGGTTCGAGGAGCTGGGCGCCCCCGGCGCGACCCTCTGGTACGTCAACCTGGGCTGGGCGGCCGCCTGCATGGGCGACCTGCCGCGCTGCTTCGCCGCCCTGGCCGCCGGGGCCAGGCAGGCCGAGCGGTTCGGGTCTTGGCGCTGGCGCCGCGCGGTCGAGCTGCAACGGGTCGCCGAGCGCTACTGGACCGGGCGCTGGCCGGAGGTCGTGGCCGTCGTCGACGCCCTGCTGGCCGGCGACGAGCACCACTACCTGGAATGGGAGTGCCGGCTGTGGCGGGGCCGGATCCGGCTGGCCGGCGGCCGGCTGGCGGAGGCCCTGGCCGACGCCGAGGCCGCCCACGCGCTGGCCGTGCAGGCCCGCGACCCCCAGGACCTCCACCCGACCAGGGCCTTCCTGGCCAGGGCGCTGCTGGCCGCCGGCCGCCGGGCCGAGGCCGCCGAGGTGGCCGGGCGGCTGCTGGCCGGGCTCGGCGGCGGGGCGCTCGGCCCCGACCTGGGTGCCGACCTGGGCCTGGTCCTGGCCGAACTGGGCATCGGGGCCGGCGCCCTGGACCGCCTCGGCATCCCGCCGTCGCCCTGGCTGGCGGCGGCCAGGGCGCTGGCCGCCGGCGACCCGCTGGCCGCGGCCGACCGCTACGCCGCCATCGGCTCCCGACCCGACGAGGCCGACGCCCGCCTGGCCGCGGCCCGCCGGCTCGCCGGCCAGGGCCGCCAGGCCGAGGCCGAGGCCCAGGAGCGCGCCGCCCGGGCCTTCCTCGCGGCCACGGGCCTGCCCGGGCTCGGCTGATTCCCACAACCTCGGCCCGCGTTACCCGGGCATTAGCGTCGGCTGGGAGGTTTCGGGCATGCAGCGGACCCCGCCACGCCACCTGGCCCCGGCCCCGCGACCCCGGGCCCGGGCCCGCGACCACCTGCTCGTCGAGGCGATCCTGGCCCTGGTGGCCATCGGGATCACCATCGTCATCCTGATCGGCTCGATGCTCGACCGGCCCGAGTCCAGCGCCGCCCGCCTGCCGAACCTGCTCCCCCCGGCCCCGACCACCACCAGGGCCGCGGCCACCGTCCCGACCCCGGCCAGCAGCCGCCCGGCGCCGGCGCCCGACGACGGCAACCTGCTCACCGACGCCGGGTTCGAGGGTGGCCTGGCCCCCTGGCGGCCCGTCGCCGGGAGCGGCCTGGAACGGGTCGTCGACGGCCGCGAGGGCAGCTGGGCGCTGCGCCTGACCCGCGGCCAGTCGCGCCGGCCGGGCCTGGTCCACCCCGAGGTGGCCACCCTCAGGAAGGGCAGGCGCTACGACGCCACCGCCTGGGTCCGGGCCAGCCGGCCCGGCGTGGAGGTCCAGGTCAACCTGCTGGAACTGCGCGGCGGCAAGCGGTTCGCGGTGGACACCGTTGGCGCGGTCGTCACCAGGGCCGGGGAGTGGCAGCGCCTGGAGGTGAGCCACGACGCCCACCGGCCCGGCGCCACCCTGGCCGTCGAGGTCCTCGCCCCCACCCTGACCGGCGGGAGCAGCCTGCTGGTCGACGACCTGGCGATCCGCGCCACCTCCTCGTCGATGTCGATCCACTGACCGACCCCGGTCAGCCACCCCGGAAAGGATGACCAGCATGCGCCTGCGCAGGATCGTGGCGATCTTCGTGCTGGCGGCGGCGCTGTCGCTGCCCGCCGCCGCCTCCGCCGCCGAGTCCAAGCGCCACGTCGGGCTGCACGACATGACCTGCACCAGCATCACCGCCATGGGCAAGGGCCTGGCCCCCAACGCCTCCATGCAGCTCACCCTGACCGACCGCGACAACGGCAGCACCCTGGCCGGCCAGAGTGTGCGGACCTCGGCCACGGGCGAGTTCATGGCCAAGCTGCCGGCCCGCCTCAACAAGGTCCTGAGCATCCGCCTGACCGTCAGCCGGCCCGACGGCAGCAAGATCGCCTTCGCCGACCACGTGATGGCCAAGGGCGCGGCCATGTGCAACCTGCCCTTCACCGGCCCCTCCCGGGCCGCCGCCCTGCTGGCGACCGGCACCGCCGCCATCGCCCTGGGCCTGGTCCTGCTGGCCTCGGCGGGCAGGGCTCAGCCGGAGGCGGTCCGGGGGCGCGAGGCCAGGGCCCGCTCGGCCCGCAGGAACACCTCGTCGACGTCGCCGGAGGCGCTGACCCGGCGGACCCGGCCGACGTAGTGGGCCAGCAGCGGCCCGGCGTCGCGGCGGTAGGTGACCAGCCGCGCCGCCACCGTGTCCGGGCTGTCGTCGCTGCGGCTCTCCATCCGGGCCAGCCGCGACAGCCGGGCCGAGGCGACCTCGTCGGGCACGACCAGCTCGAGCACCAGCTGGAGGTTGCGGCCGTCGCCCGCCAGCAGGCGGTCCAGCTCGGCCGCCTGGCGGACGTTGCGGGGGAAGCCGTCGAGGATGAACCCGGGCCCGAGCGCGGCCGCGACCACCTGGAGCGCGACCCGGTCGGGCACGGGATGCCCACGTGCCACCTGCTCGGCGATCCGGTGGGGGTCGCCCTCGGCGGCCGAGGCCCGCAGCAGCTGCCCCGACGACACGTGGGGCACGCCGAGCAGCTCGGACAGGTGCGGGGCCAGGGTGCCCTTACCGGCACCGGGCGGGCCGAGCAGCAGCACCCGCCGCAGCTCGCCGTTGGTCATGGGGGTCTCGGTCAACTGACGCTCACACCGATGAGGCGGCCGATCCCGAAGGTGGCCGCGGCGGCCAGCCCGCCGACCAGGAGCTGCCTGGCCCCGGACTGGAGGACGGGACGGCCGGTGAGCAGGCTGATGCCGGCGCCGACCAGGAACAGCGCGAGGACGGACAGGATCACCGAGGCGGTGAAGGCCGCCGCGCCCGAGGCGACCAGCCAGGGCAGCACCGGCACCACCGCCCCGGCCGCGAACGACACGAAGCTGGAGCCGGCCACCCCCCAGGGCGAGCCCAGCTCGTCGGGGTTGAGGCCCAGCTCCTCGCGGGCCATGGTGTCCAGGGCGGTGGTGCGGTCGCGCATGATCCGGGCCGCCATGGCCTCGGCCTCCTCGCGGCCCACGCCCTTGGCCCGGTAGATGAGGGCCAGCTCGTTGGCCTCCTCGTCGGGCATGGCCTCGATCTCCTCGGCCTCCAGGGCGATCTCGCGCTCGAACAGCTCCCGCTGGGAGGTCACCGAGATGTACTCGCCGGCGCCCATCGAGAACGCGCCCGCCAGCAGGCCGGCCACCCCGACGAGCAGGATCAGCCGCCGGTCGGCCGACCCGCCGGTCACGCCCATGACCAGGGCCAGGTTGGAGACCAGGCCGTCGTTGACCCCGAAGATGGCCGCCCGCAGGGCGCCCGAGGCGTCGCCGCGGTGCCAGCGCTCGCCGCGCATGATCCCGCCGGCGCGGACCATCGACGGGGTCAGCCCGGCCAGGACCCTGGCGTGGATGCGCTCGTCGGTGGCCATGGCCACGGTGGCCTCGGCGACGCCGTCGTAGTGGCCGGCGTCGGCGATCTCGGCCCGCTCGACCAGCGGCAGCACCGCCCGGGTCCCGAACCGCCGGGCCAGCCAGGCCACCATGCGGGCCCGCAGGCCACGGCGGTGCTCCTCGGGTCGCGGCTCGGGCTCGCCCAGCTCGGCCAGCTTGGCCGCCCAGTGGGCGGCGTGGCGCTCCTCGGCCCGGGCCAGCTCGAGGAAGATCTCGCGCTGCTCGCCGTCGGCGCGGTCGGCGAGGGCGCGGTACATGGCCGCGCCGTCCATCTCGTCGGCCCAGTGCTCGCGGAACTGTCGCGCCTTCGACGCCACCCATCCCTCCTTCTCTGCCTCAGTGTTGGACGGGTACCCCCCGGCTCGCAAACTGCAAGGCTAGCTCTCGGCGCGGTCCTCGTGGACGCCGGCGGCGCGCAGGGCGTCGAGGGCCCGCTCGCCGTCGTCCGGCTTGACGTTCACCGCCCTGGTGGCGTCGGTGAGGACCACGACCTCGTGGCCGGCGGCCCGGGCGTCGAGCGCGGTCGCCTGCACGCAGTAGTCGAGGGCGAGCCCGACCACCACCACCCGGGTGGTGCCCCGCCTGGCCAGGAAGTCGGCCAGCTCGGCGCTCCAGCCGGTGTAGCCGTCCAGCTCCCGATCGCGGCCCTTGAACACCTGGTGGTGGGGGTCGATGTCCAGCTCGGGGTGGGCCTCCCAGCCGGGCGAGCCCTCGACGCAGTGGGTCGGCCAGGGGCCGCCGTGCTGGCTGAACGAGGAGTGGTCGGGCGGGTGGCTGTCGTGGGTGGTGACCACGGTCTCGAAGCGCGGCGCGAGCCGGTTGATGACGGGCACGACCTGGTCGCCCTCGGGGACGGCCAGCTTTCCCCCCGGGCAGAAGTCGCGCTGCACGTCGACCACGACCAGCGCGTCGCCGGTCTCTGCAACAAAGGCCATCGGGACTCCTTGGAAGAACGGCTCGTTGACGGGCTGCCCGCTCTGCTGGCAGCCTGTACCACCATGATCGTACTGACGGCCCAGCCGGGAGGGGATCCCGTTAGCGTTCGTCGGGGTCCCGCTGCCCTGACAACCCGTGCGTGTGCGCCCATGGGGCTCGGTACGGGGAACTCGGCCGCCGGGCGTCCGCCGTGTCGGCGGGTCGCGGCACGACTCGTCCAGCGCTAAGGGCTCGAGCCGGCCGCGGCCGCTTCCTCACCCGTGAACGAGCTGCCCGAGGAGGCATGCGCACCCCATGGCCAATCGTGATCAGCTGCTGGTCTCCACCGACTGGCTGGCCGCCCACCTGGACGACCCCGACCTGCGCGTCGTCGAGGTCGACGAGGACACCGACGCCTACGCCCGCGGCCACATCCGCGGGGCCGTCGCCGTCAACTGGAACACCGACCTCCAGGACCCGCTGCGGCGCGACTTCATCGCGCCCGAGCAGTTCGCCAAGCTGCAGGACACCCTGGGCATCACCCCCGACACCACGGTGATCCTGTACGGGGGCAACAACAACTGGTTCGCCGCCTACGCCTACTGGTACTACAAGGTCTACGGGCAGGGCCCGGTCAAGCTGCTCGACGGCGGCCGCAAGGCCTGGGAGCTGGAGGGCCGCGAGCTGACCGGCGACCCGGCCGACGTGCAGTCGACCAGCGGCTACCCGGTGCGCGAGCCCGACACCTCGATCCGGGCCTTCCGCGACCAGGTCCTGGAGGCCGTCCGGACCGGCGACGGCGCGGCCCTGGTCGACGTCCGCTCGCCCGAGGAGTACCGGGGCGAGAAGCTGGCCCCCGACCACCTGCCCCAGGAGGCCGCCCAGCGGCCGGGCCACATCCCGGGGGCGGTCAACATCCCCTGGGCCAAGGCGGTCGACGGCGCCACCGGCAAGTTCCTCACCGACGACCAGCTGGCCGAGCTCTACGGCGCCCAGGGGGTGGCCTCCGACAAGGACGTGGTCGCCTACTGCCGGATCGGCGAGCGCAGCGCCCACACCTGGTTCGTGCTGCACGAGCTGCTCGACTACCCCCAGGTCCGCAACTACGACGGCTCCTGGACCGAGTGGGGCAGCCTGGTCGGCGTCCCGATCGAGCGCTGACCCGGCACGGGAACCTGCATTGCTGGTGACCGGGCGGTCGGGCAGACTGCGGCCGTGGAAGCACGAGGCAGCCTGCCCGCGCCCGGCCCGGCCCATGTGCGCGGGGTCGGCGACGCGACCCTGAGCGACGTCCTCGGACGGCTGGCCGAGGGGGTGGCGCTGGTCGACGCCTCGGGCCGCGTGCTCTACGCCAACGCCGAGGCCATGCGGATCATGGGCTTCGCCGGCCCCGAGGAGATGCCCGGGTCCCTGCGGGACCTCGAGCCCCGGTTCCAGGTCCGCGACCCCGACGGCGAGCCCGTCCCGGTCGAGCGCTGGCCGGCGGCCCGCGCCCTGGCCGGCGAGCACGTCGACGACCTCCAGTACCAGTTCGTCGGCCACGACGGCGTCGCCCGGTGGGTCCGCTGCGCCGGCGGCACCGTCGAGCTGGAGGGCGGCGGCCTGGGCGCCTGGGTCAGCTTCCGTGACGTGGGGCGCGAGGAGACGATCCTGCGCGAGCTGCGGGAGGAGCGCGACCTGGTCGCCGCCCTGGTCGACCTGAGCCCGCTGGCGGTCGCCGTGGCCCGCGCCCCCGACCTGGTCATCGAGCTGGCCAACGACGTGGCCACGGTCCTGCGGCCCGAGGTCGAGATGGTCGGGAGGCCGGTGGGCGAGGTGTTCCCCGAGGCCGGGCCGGCCGGCCTCCTCGACCAGCTCAAGCGGGTCGCCGAGACCGGGGAGACGGTGACCGTCGAGGACGCGCCCCTCGACTGGTGGGAGCCGGGCCAGCCCCGCTCCTTCTCCATGACCTTCTCCCGCCTGCCCCAGCCGAGCGGGCGGCCGACACGGGTGCTGATCATCGCCAGGGAGACCACCGTCGAGGTGACGGCGCGGGCCCGGGCCGAGGCGATCGCGGCCGAGCGCACCCGCGACCTGTCGCGGGCCCGGGTCACCTCGGCCCGGCTGCGCAGCCTGGTCGACCTGGCCGCGGCCATCGCCTCGGTCGAGGACCTGGATGCCCTGCTGTACCTGGTGACCGGCGAGGCGGCGCGGCTGCTCGGCTCCGACATGGCCAGCCTGTTCCTGCTGGACGAGCGCGGCGACGCGCTGGTCGGCCGGGCCCAGGTCGGCATGGGGGACGAGGACGTCGTGGCCGGCATGCGCATCGTGCTCGCCGAGTCGCCGGAGGTCAGCGACGTCGTGCGCACCGGCCGGCCGGCCGTGCACGCCCGGGCCGACCTGGTCCGAGGGCCGCAGCGGTCCTGGATCGAGCGCTTCGGCATCCGCTCGTACGTGGCCGTGCGCCTGGGCAGCCCGGGCCGGCCGCTGGGCGTCCTGTTCGTCAACTACACCCTCCGGCGGCGCCGCTTCAGCCGTCCCGAGCTGGCGTTCCTGGAGACGCTGACCAGCTACCTGAGCGTCACCATCGAGCGGGCCCGGCTGGTCAGCGTGCTCCGCGAGGCGGTCACCTCCCTCCAGGCGTCGGTGCTGCCGGCCTTCTTCCCGACCGTGCCCGGCCTGGACGCGGCCCCCCTGTACCGGTCGGCCAGCGAGGTGGCCCAGGTCGGCGGCGACTTCTACGACCTGTTCGCGCTCGAGGGCGGCGGGCGGGTCGCGGCCGTGATCGGGGACGTCTGCGGCAAGGGGGTGGCGGCGGCCAGGCACACCGTCCGGCTGCGCTACGAGCTGCGGACCCTGCTGGAGGAGGTCCGCCCCCCGGGCCGGGTGCTGGCCGCCTTCAACCGCCGGGTCCAGGAGGAGTTCGTCGCCGACGAGTACGCGACCCTGCTGCTGCTGGTCCTGGACCCCGCGACCGGGGCGGTGAGCTGGTCCAGCGCCGGCCACCCGCCGCCGCTGCTCACCGGGCCCACCCCGCGGACCCTGGCCTTCGCCGGCTCGCTGCCGGTCGGCCTGTTCCCCGACGCCACCTACCGGACGGCCCGCTTCACCCTGCCTCCGGGCCGCTGCGTCGTGCTCTACACCGACGGCGTGGTCGAGGCCCGCAACCCCGAGCGCCAGGAGTTCGGCACCGAGGGGCTGGAGGCGGCCGTCCCGGCGGTGGCGGCCAGCGCCGCCGCCGTGGCCGAGGACGTCCTCAAGCAGGTGCTCAGCCACTCGGGCGGCCACCTCGACGACGACGCCGCCGTCCTGGTCCTGCGCCGCGAGCCGGTCCAGCCGTAGTTCCCGGCGGCTCAGCGCTCGGGCGGCGGGAGCTGGCGGGGCTCGTCGCCGGGCGGCGGGCCCCAGCCGGAGGGGTGCCAGCCGGCGGGTGGCCGCCCGCCGTTGGGGGTGACCGGCGGGCCCCACTGGGCGGTGGTCCGCGGCATCGTCCGCAGCGCGCCCCAGTGCTGCTCGCCGCCCGCCCGGATCTGCCGGGCGGCCAGCCGGGCGGCCACCGCCGACCCGATCAGGGGGGCGATGATCTCGGGGATGACGATGCGGGCGAAGCGGGCCGGGACCATGGCGACGACCCGGGCGGCGGCCCGGCGGGCGGCCGCGTCGGGGATCGCCCGGCGCATCGAGCGGCCCCGCACGGCCCGCCAGCCCCCGGCCGCCTGCACGTCGCCGAGGACGTTGGCCGCCAGCTCGCGCGGGCTGAGGGCGTACTGGCCGGCGAGCGCGCCCAGGTCGGCCCGGAGCTTGGCCTCGAGCACGAACAGGGCCAGCACCTCGGCCAGGGCGGTGACGCCGATGCTGCCGAGGGTCGCGCCCGCCACCGGCGGCGCGGCCGCCGAGGCCACGGCCATCGCCTGCTGGGCGGCCACCACCCCGCCGACCAGCAGGGCCAGGCCGGCGGCGGTCTTGGCCGCCCGGTCGATCAGCCGCCTGGCCACCTCGTCGTCGGACAGGCCCGGGTAGCGGTCGCGCAGCTCCCGCAGGGTGGCCGGCCGGACCTGGGCCGCCGCCTCGTCGAGCAGCGGCCGGACCCCGACCCTGCTGACCTCGCCGAGGCGGCCCTTGACCACCCCGATCGCGTCGCCGAACAGACGCCGCAGCGACGGCTCGTCGGCGGCGGCCGCTCCCTCGGCGGCCAGCCGCTCCCCCCACGGTTCGCTGGTCTGGTCGTTCATGACTCGCCCGGACACTTCCCCCGCAACCACGTCCACAACCACCTTAGCGCCCCGTGGAGCCGAAGCCCCCCTCCCCTCTCGGGGTGGGCGGCAGCTCGGCCACGTCGACGAAGCGGACGCGGGTCACCGGCTGCACCACCAGCTGGGCGATGCGGTCGCCGCGGCGGATCGTGAACGGCTCGGCCGGGTCGGTGTTGAGCAGCACCACCCTGACCTCGCCGCGGTACCCGGCGTCGACCGTGCCGGGCGCGTTGACCACGGTGATCCCGTGCCGGGAGGCCAGGCCGGAGCGGGGATGGACGAAGGCGGCATAGCCGTCGGGGACGGCCACGGCGATGCCGGTGCCGACGATGGCCCGGCCGCCCGGGGGCAGCACCACGTCGGCGGCGGCCCGCAGGTCGGCACCGGCATCGCCGGGATGGGCGTAGGCGGGCGGCGGCAGGCCGGGGTCGAGCCGGCGGACCGGCAGGTCGGGAGCGACCATGGGGAGCGGCCCCTTTCGCCGGGATGGCCAGGACCCCGGACCGCGCTTCCCCTCGCGGCCCGGGGTCCAGCTCATCCCCGGCAGACCGGCGCACGACCCGCCGGGGAGAATTACACCGATGTCATTCTACCCTTGTGGGCGCGCACGGGGCAAGCTGGAGGGAGAAGGAGGTGAGCAAGCTGGCCACCGCGCAGGCAGGCGACGAGCTGTTCGGGCTGGCGCCCGAGGAGTTCGTGGCCGCCCGGGACGAGCTGGCCCGCCGGCTGCGGCGCGAGGGCGACGCCGAGGCGGCCAGGCGGGTCAAGGCCCTGCGGCGCCCGCCGCTGTCGGCCTGGGCGGTCAACCAGCTCGCCCGCGGCCAGCAGAAGGCCCTCGACCAGCTCCTGGCCGCCGGCGAACGGTTGCGGGCCGCCCACCGGTCCGCCCTGGCCGGCGGGGACGCGGCCGAGCTCCGGGCGGCCGCCAGGGCCGAGCGTGAGGCCGTGGCCGGCCTGGTCGCGGCCGCCCTGGCGGGGCTGCGGGAGGCCGGCCACGCGGCCACCGACGCCACCCGGGACCGGGTCGCCGCCACCCTCCACGCCGCCGCCGCCAGCCCCGAGGCCGCCGACCTGGTCCGCCACGGCCGGCTCACCGCCGACCTGGACCCCTCCGGGTTCGGCACCACCCCCGACGACGAGACCGAGGCGGCGCCCGCCGGGCGGGGGCCGCGGCGCCGCGGCGCGGCCGGGACCGGGCCGGGTCGGGGGCGCGGCCGCGGGACCGCCCGCGCCGGCGCGGACGCGGCGGCCGAGGGGAACGGCGACCGGGCCGTCGCCGCCGAGGACGACGCGGCCGCCCGGCGCGCCCGGCGGGCGGCCGCGGTGGCGGCCAGGGACGACGCCCGCAAGCGGGCGCGGCTGGCCGCCGACCAGGCCGTGCTGGCCACCCGCCACGCCGAGCGGCTGGGCCGCCTGGCCGACCAGGCCGAGCGCGAGGCCGGCAGGGCGCGGGCGACCGCCGCGGCCGCCATCGAGGCGGCCAGCGCGGCCCGCGAGCGGGCCACCCGGGCCGCCAAGGACCTGCGCGAGGCCGAGGACCGCATCCCGGCCGACCACTGACACGGTCGCCCGGTAGGCTCCCCGGGTCGAGTCGAGGAGGGCACGTGGGCGAGGCCGAGCTGGAGATCCACCCGCTGACCCCGGACCGCTGGGACGACCTGGTCACCGTGTTCGACCGGCCGGGCGACCCCAAGGGCTGCTGGTGCATGTTCTACCGGGTCCGCAGCCGCGACTTCGAACGGCTCTGGGGCAAGGGCGCCAGGGCGGCCTTCCGCGAGGTGGTCGCCGACGGCCCGCCGCCCGGGCTGCTGGCCTACCGCGACGGCACGCCGGTCGGCTGGTGCGCCGTCGCCCCCCGTGAGGCCTACTCCCGGGTGTTGAACTCGCGCGTGCTCCGCCCAGTGGACGACGCCCCTGCCTGCTGGGCAATTGTCTGTTTCTACGTCGTGCGGGGTGAGCGGGGCGGTGGGGTCGCCGCCGCCCTGCTGGAGGCGGCGGTCGCCTTCGCCGCCGACCACGGCGCGGCCGCGGTCGAGGGCTACCCCAAGGACATCGCCGGGGCGAAGAGGCACGCCAACGAGATGTTCGTCGGCTCCATGGCGATGTTCGCCGAGGCGGGGTTCGAGGAGGCGGGCCGCCGCTCCCCGCAGCGGCCCATCATGCGCCGCCAGCTCAGCCGGCGCGGCGGCCGCGGCGGGCGCGCAGGTAGTCGCTGACCACGTAGTCGCCCAGGCGATCGGGCGAGGGCGCGAACACCCGGCCGCCGTTGAGACGGGCGATCAGGTCGACGAAGGCGACCAGGCGCGGGTCGTCGTCGAGCATGAACACGTTGACGGTGGCGCCCCGGCGGGTCAGCCGGGTCACCTCGGTCAGGGTCAGCTCGATGGTGCGCCGCTCGGGCGGGTAGGCGAACCAGGGGTAGCCGTCGGGCTCCAGGTGGGCGGTCGGCTCGCCGTCGGTGACTACCAGCACCACCGGCTCGGCCTCGGGATGCCGGTCCAGGTGGCGGCCGGCCAGGACCAGGGCGTGGTGCAGGTTGGTCCCCTGGCTGACGTCGGCGTCCAGGTCGGGCAGGTCGGCCGGCCGCACCGTCCGGGCCAGCCGGGAGAACCCGATGATCTCCAGCGCGTCCTGCGGATAGCGGGTCGACACCAGACTGTGCAGGGCCAGCGCGGTCGCCTTGGCCATCCCCCAGGTCTCCCGCAGCAGCATCGAGTACGACTGGTCGACCAGCAGGCAGACGGCGGCCGAGGTCCTGCGTTCGGTCTCCAGCACCTCGAAGTCCTCGGGGGCCAGCTTGAGGTGCGGGTGTTCGGGGGGGTCCGGGGGGGCGCTTGTTGCCCCCCCGGTGAACCGGGACGGCGCCTGCCGCATGACCGCGTTGCGGACCGTCCTCACGGCATCCACGGGTTCCTCGTCGCCGAAGACCCAGGGGCGGGAGGCGCCGGTGGGCTCGCCGGCGAGGCCGAGGCCGGCCACGTCGTGGTCGCCGCGGCGGCCCTCCTCCAGGCTGGAGAAGACCCGGCGCAGGGCGACCGCGCCGATGCGCCGGATCGCCTTGGGGCTCAGCTTCAGCTCGCCCTGCTCACGGAGCAGGTAACCCTGCTCGGTCAGCTCGCGTTCCAGCCGGCGCAGGGTCTCGACGTCGTCGACGGCCGCCCGGCCCAGGGCCCGCTCCACCGCCTCCAGGTCGACGTCGTCGAGGGAGGCGCCCGGGTAGCGCTGGCCGAGGCTGGCCTCCAGCGACTCGAGGTCGGCCAGCTCCTCCAGGGCGGTGGTGGCGTCGCCCAGGCCGAGCGGCTCCTCCCCGCCCATGGCCGCGCCCTGGTCCCAGGGCAGGTCGGGCCGGCGGGCCCGCAGCGAGCGGCCGAGGCGGTCCAGCTCGTACTGGAGCCCGAGGTCGCCGAGGACCGACTCGGCGAGGGCGGCCAGCTCGGCCCGCTGCTCGGGGGTGAGCGAGGCGGCCAGGCGGCTGGCCGCCGCCGCCCGCCGGGCCAGGGCGTCGACCAGCTCCTCCAGGTTCCGCGGGTTCTCGGGGAACATGTCGCCATAGCGCTCCATGAACTCCTCGAACTGGCGCTGGGTGTCCTCCCCGCGGGCGTCGGCCTCCAGCATGGCGTTGAGGTCGGCCACCATGTCCCGGATGCGCTGGAGCTCCTCGGGGCTGGCCCCGGCCAGGGCGTCGCGCATCCCCCGGAACTGGGAGTCCAGCACCTCGCGGCGGAGCAGGTCGCGGATCTGCTCGTAGGCGGCCGCGGCCTCGGGCGAGCGCCACTGGTAGTCGGCCAGCTGGCGCACCGCCCTGGCCGTGTCCGGCGGGAGCTGGTCCAGCTCGGCCTCGGCCAGGCGGGCCGCGTCCGACGGGTCGGGGAACAGGGCCTGGCGCTCGGCCTCGACGGCCTGGTCGAGCAGCTCCCGGACCCGCTCCAGGGTGCCGTCGAGGCGGCCGCGCTCGCGCAGCTCCCGGCGCCGGTCGCGGGCCTGGCGGAGCAGGTCGCGCAGGCCCCGGGTCCCCGGCATGCCCTGGCGCAGCAGGTTGCGCAGGGCGTCGGCGGCCCGGTCGCCGGACAGGACCCGCTCCCCCAGCCGGTCGAGCGCCCCGGCCACGTCGAACGGCGGCTCCAGCGGGTCGGGCCCACCCCGCCAGGCGCCGTAGCGGTAGCTCATGTCAGCCGCCGTAGACGGTGCGGCCGGGGAGCTCCTCCTTGGCCAGGCGCTTGGCCAGGTGCAGGCCCTCCATGGCGAACTCGAGGGCGGCCGCGGCCAGGCCGGGCGTCTCGGCCGCCTGGTCGTCCCCGAGGCGGCGCAGCAGCTGGGCCAGCCCCGGCACCGGCCCGATCCGGGCCAGCAGCTCGCGGGCCGGGACCAGGTCGCCGGTCTCCACGGTGGCGCCCTCGTCGAAGCGGCGCAGCAGCCCCGACAGGTCCGACCCGGCCAGCCGGGCCCGCCAGGTCTCGGCCACCGACCGGCGCAGCAGGTGCTTGAGCAGCTCCAGCTCGCGGCCCTCCTCGAGCTGGTCGAACTCGACCTTGCCGAGGGAGACGGGAACTGTGGCCCATAGGTCGACCACCCGGGCCACCGGCGTCTCCTCGCCGGTGACGGCGGCCCGGCGCACGGCCGAGGCGCCCAGGGTCTCGGCGGCGGCGATGGCGAAGCGGGCCGAGACGCCGGAGCGGGCGTCGATCTGGGGCGACTCGCGCACCGCCCGGGTGAAGCGGGCGATGACCTCGAGCACGTGCCCGGGGACGAGCGGCCGCCCCAGCGGCTGGTCGTCCCAGGCCAGGATGGCCTCCTGGCGGATCAGGGTCAGCTCGTCGTCCAGGCGCAGCGGGTAGTGGGTCCGCACCTCGGCCCCGAAGCGGTCCTTGAGCGGGGTGATGATGCGGCCCCGGTTGGTGTAGTCCTCGGGGTTGGCGCTGGCGATCAGGATGAGGTCCAGGGGCAGCCGCAGCTGGTAGCCGCGGACCTGGATGTCGCGCTCCTCGAGCACGTTGAGCAGCGCCACCTGGATCCGCTCGGCCAGGTCGGGCAGCTCGTTGACACTGAAGATGCCGCGGTTGGTGCGGGGCACCAGCCCGTAGTGGATGGTCTCGGGGTCGCCCAGGGTGCGGCCCTCGGCCACCTTGATCGGGTCGATGTCGCCGATCAGGTCGCCGACGCTGGTGTCGGGGGTGGCCAGCTTCTCCCCGTAGCGCTCGGAGCGGTGGCGCCAGGCCACCGGCAGCTCCTCGCCCAGCTCGTCCAGCCGCCGCCGGCAGGCGACGCAGGTCGGCACGTACGGGTGGTCGTTGATCTCGCAGCCGGCCACCGCCGGGGTCCACTCGTCCAGCAGGTGGTGCAGCGAGCGGATCAGGCGGGTCTTGCCCTGGCCGCGCTCGCCCAGCAGCACGATGTCGTGGCCGGCGAGCAGGGCCCGCTCCAGCTCGGGCAGGACGGTGTCGTCGAAGCCGACGATGCCGGGGAAGCGCTCGCCCCCGTCGGCCAGCCTTGCCAGGAGGTTGTCGCGGAGCTCGTGCTTGACCGCCTTGTAGCGGTGACCGGAGGCCCGGAGGCCGCCGAGGGTGGTCGGGGTCGGCGGGGTGGCGGTGGTCATGCGCGCCCTTCTGTCGCTTGCGGGTGCCACGCCCATGGTGGCCCGGGTCGCCCGGTTGCGCACGCCCAGCCGCCGCCGCTGGGGAGCTGGCCCGGCCCTTCGACATGACCCTGCCCGGCCTGATGAAGCACGTCCGGGTGCTCGAGGAGGCCCGGCTGGTGGTGACCGAGAAGCAGGGCCGGACCCGCGAGTGCCGGCTCGGGTCCGACGAGCTGAACGACGCCGCGGAGTGGATCGAGCACCACCGCCGCCGCTGGGAGCGGCGGCTGGACCGGCTCGAACGCTACCTGGAGCGGAAGAAGGGAGCATCCCGCTGAGCGAGAGCCTTCGCATCGAGCGCGTGGACGACGCCACCCCGGAGACCGTCTTCGACGCCTTCACGGACCCCGAGGCGCAGCGGGAGCGGTACGCCGACGCGCCCGACTGGGTCGTGGAGTCGGCCTGCGACCTCCGGGTCGGGGGCCGCTGGACCATCCAGTTCGGCCTCCCGGAGGCCGGGCGGCCCTGGAGACCTGCGTCTTCCAGGTGGTCGACCGGCCCCGGGGTGGCCGGGGCCACCCTGGCCCCCTCGACCCTGTCGCTGATCCGCAGCATGTTCGCCGACCCCCGCCAGCGCACCCTGGCCGTCGGGGTCTGGATCGCCAGCTTCTCGGCCGGGGCGGCCATCGGGCCGGTGCTCGGCGGGCTGCTGCTGGAGTGGTTCTGGTGGGGGTCGGTGTTCCTGGTCGCGGTGCCGGTGATGGCGGTGCTGCTCCTGCTGGGCCCGGTGCTGCTCCCGGAGTTCCGCGACCCCGACGCCGGGCGCCTGGACCTGCGCAGCGCCGCCCTTTCGGTGGCCGAGCTGGTCGCCGTCCTGCTCCGGGAGCGCCCAGGCCAGGACCCGACCGGTTGGCCCTAGCGATCGGCGGCGCGGCGCCAGGCGGTCCGGCCGAGCTGGGCGAAGGAGCCGAGGAAGCGGCCGGTGAGGTCGGCGGCGCCGTGGTCCTCCAGGACGGCGGCGACGGTGGGGGCGTCAAGGCGGCGGGTGCAGGTAGCGACGTCGAGGGGGACGTCGTCGCAGATGGCCATCAGCTCCCGGTTGAGCTCGTAGGTGGCCCGCTGGGTGACCAGGGCCTCGGCCACCCAGGCGCCCAGCAGGCGGGCGACGCCGGCCGGGTCGTCCAGGGCCTCCTCGACGGTGCCGTAGGCGGCCAGCAGCCGGGCCGCGGTGACGGCGCCGATGCCCTTGATCCCGGGCAGGCAGTCGCTGGTGTCGCCCCGCAGGGCGGCGAACCCGGGGTAGGCGGCCGGGCCGACGCCGTAGCGGGCCCGCAGCCAGCTCGGCGAGACCTGCTCCATCCGGCCCCCCGTGACCAGGTAGAAGACCTGCACGGTGGGGGCGACGAGGGCGAAGGCGTCCTGGTCGCCGGTGGCCAGGGCGGCGGCCACGCCACGACGGCGGGCCAGGGCGGCCGCCGAGCCGAGGACGTCGTCGGCCTCCAGCCCCTCGGGGACGGCCACGCACAGCCCGAGCAGCCGCAGCAGGCCGGGCAGCTCGTCCAGCAGGCCGACCAGGGCGTCGTCCTTGGGCGGGCGGGCCGACTTGTAGCCGGGATGGCGGTCGCGGCGCAGCGAGCGGACCGGGTCGTCGAACCCGACCACGCAGGCGCTCGGCCGGGTCGCGGCCCCGATGCGGGCCAGCATGGCCAGGACCCGCTGGCGGGCCTCGCCCGGCGGCCCCTCGGCCCCCCCGACCGCGTGGAAGGCCCGGTGGGCCAGCCCGTTGCCGTCGACGGCCAGCAGCAGCGGTACCAGCCGCCTCGACCCGCGGCCCTGGCGCCGCCGGCTCCCGGGCTCGCGGGCCGGCGGGGCGGGGACCGGGTCGACCGGCGGCCCGTCGGGCACGAAGAGCTGGGGGGTGTCGGCGGGTATGGGCGGCATGCGACAACGATCACCCTCGGACGCCGACCGCGCAAGGTGCCGTGCCCGGCCCACCGCTCGTGACGCGGCGTCAGCAGCTGGCTTTGTTAGATTGTGGCGATGGTTGGCAGCGTCCAGGTCGAGCCGAGCCGCCGGCGCCGCCGGCGCCGCCAGGACTCCGAGCAGGAGATCCTCGAGGCGGCCGGGCGGCTGCTGCGCGAGCGGCCGTTCCGCGAGCTGACCGTCGACGACCTGATGGCCGCCACCAGCCAGTCCCGCACCGCCTTCTACCGCCACTTCACCGACCGCCAGGACCTGCTGGTCCATCTCATCGGCGACCTCAACGAGGAGCTGTGGGACATGAGCGCCGGCTGGCTCCGGGGCAGCGGGGACCCCCTGGTCGAGGGCCGCCGGTCCCTGGAGCGCCTGGCCGACCTGTACGCCGTGCACGGGCCGCTGCTGCGGGCGATCGCCGAGGCGGCCAGCCACGACGCCGACGTCGAGGCGGTCTACCGCGGCCTGGTCCAGGGCTTCGTCGACGCCACCGCGGCCCGGATCCGCCGCGACGCCGCCGCCGGCCGGACCAGCCTGGCCCATCCCGACCACGTCGCCGCCGCCCTGGTCTGGATGACCGAGCGGCACCTGGCCGCCACCTTCGGCCAGGTCGGGGCCACCGACGCCGACCGCGCGGCCGCCCTGGAGACCCTGTTCACCATCTGGATGCGGACCCTGTACGCCCCCGACCCGGCGCCCGAGAGCTGAGGAGGGGGCGTGCGGGCGGTCACGATCGAGGACGGCCGGCTGGTGCTGGCCGAGCGGCCCGACCCGGAGCCGGGGCGGGGCGAGCTGCTGGTCCGGGTCGCGGCCGCCGGGCTCAACGGCGCCGACCTGCACCAGCTCCGGGGCGGCTACCCGGCCCCGCCGGGCAGCCCGGCCGACATCCCCGGGCTGGAGCTGGCCGGCGAGGTGGCCGCCACCGGCCCCGGCGTGGACCGCTTCCGGCCCGGCGACCGGGTCATGGCCGTGGTCGGCGGGGGCGGCCAGGCCGAGCTGGCCGTGGTCCACGAGCGGACGGCCATCCCGGTCCCCGACGGGCTCGGCTGGCCCGAGGCCGGCGGGTTCCCCGAGGCGGTCACCACCGCCCACGACGCCCTGTTCACCCAGTGCGGCCTCGGCCTCGGCGACCGGCTGCTGGTCCACGGCGCCGCCGGCGGGGTGGGCACGGCCGCCGTCCAGCTGGGCTCGGCCGCCGGGGCCCGGGTGGTGGCCAGCGTCCGCAACCGCGACCACCACCGGGCCGTGGCCGACCTCGGGGCCGACGTGGTGGCCGAGCCCGCCCGGGCCTTCGAGGAGGGCCCGTTCGACGTGATCCTGGAGCTGGTCGGCGCCCCCAACTTCCCGGCCAACCTGGACGCGCTGGCCACCGGCGGCCGCCTGATGGTGATCGGGGTCGGGGCCGGCGCCACCGTCGAGCTCGACCTGCGCACGCTGATGACCCGCCGGTCCCGGGTGCTGGCCTCGAACCTGCGCTCGCGTCCGCTGGAGCAGAAGGCCGACGCCGCCCGCCGGGTCGAGCACCAGGCCCTGCCCCTGCTGGCCGCCGGCCGCCTCCGGGTCCCGGTGGCCGCCACCTTCCCCCTGGCCGACGCCCAGGAGGCCTACGATCGGTTCGTGGCCGGCGGCAAGCTCGGCAAGCTGGTCCTGGTCACCTGAGTCAGCTGCAACGGGGGGGCGGTCGGTGGAGGACGCCGTCCGGCGCCACCTGGACAAGGGCCGGCCGGGCGCCATGTCGGCCATCGGGATCGCGGTCAACCACTTCCTGCGCGGCGACGGCGTCGTCGGGTCCGGCTGGGTGGGCCGGGCCCAGCGGCTGCTGCGCGACGAGCCGGAGGGTCCCGAGCACGGCTACGCCCTCTACCTGGAGGAGGCCGCCCTGGCCGCCAGCGGCACCGCCGCCGTGGCCGCCATGGCCGGGCGGGTCCGGGGCTCGGCCGCCGGTTCGCCGACCCCAACCTGGTCGCCGGCGGCGACCTGTTCGAGGGGCGGGCCCTGACGGTGTCCCTGGCCGAGGGCGGCACGGGCCTCGGCACCGCCTGGGGCGAGCAGCGGGCGCGGGCCATGCTGGCCGAGGCCGGCTTCGGTGACGCCGCCGTCCACGAGGCGCCCGGCGACCGCTCACCGCCGTGTTCGTGACCTCCCGGCCGCCGGCCTGACCGCTCAGGCGGGGGCCGGCCCGGCCGAGCGGGCCTCGACCTGGACGCCGACCTGGCGCTTGAGCCGGCCCAGGATGGCCGAGATGCCGCGCAGGCGCAGGGGCGAGATCACCCGGTCGAGGCCCAGGGCGGTGTAGAAGCCGTTGGGCACGGCCAGGACCTCCTCGGCGGTGGCGCCGTTGAGGCCCTCGGACAGGATGCCGGCGAACCCCCGGGTGGTCGGCGCCTCCGGCGGGGCGTGGAAGTGGATGGTCACCCGGTCGCCGTCGCCCAGCTCGGTGGCCAGGAAGAACGGCGTCTGGCACTCCGGCACCTGCTCCATCTGGTCGCGGTGGCCGGCCAGGCGCTCGGGCAGCGGCGGCACCCGCCGCGAGTAGTCGAGCAGCGCCTCCAGGCGCAGCTCGGCCGGGAGGTCGGCGAACTCCTCGACGATCTCGGCCAGCCGGGCCGGCATGGCCATCGGCTAGCCGACCGCCTTGAGGCGGGGGTCGGGGCCGGGCTCGCTGGAGCGCTCGATGGGCGCCCGCACCGAGTTCCCCCACTCCACCCAGGAGCCGTCGTAGTTGCGCACCTGGTGGAACCCGAGCAGCTGGCTGAGCACGAACCAGGTGTGGCTGGAGCGCTCGCCGATGCGGCAGTAGGCGACGACGTCGTCCCGGGGGCCGAGGCCGAGCTCGCCCTCGTAGATGGCCCGCAGCTCGTCCGCCGACTTGAAGGTGCCGTCGTCGTTGGCCGCCCGCTTCCAGGGCACGTTGGCCGCGCCGGGGATGTGCCCGCCGCGCAGCGCCCCCTCCTGGGGGTAGTCGGGCATGGCCAGCAGCTCGCCCGAGTACTCGCCGGGCGAGCGCACATCGACCAGCCGCCCACCGTAGCGGACGTGCTGGAGGACCTGGTCGCGGAAGACACGGATGGTGCCGTCGTCGCGCTCCACCACCGGGTAGTCGGCGGCCGGCCGCTGGGGCACGTCGGTGGTCAGGGGCCGGCCCTCCTCCATCCACTTCTGGCGGCCGCCGTCCAGCAGCCGCACGTCCCGGTGGCCGAACAGGGTCGACACCCACAGGGCGTAGGCGGCCCACCAGTTGAAGTTGTCGCCGTAGAACACGATGGTGGTGTGGCGCCCGATGCCCTTGGAGGACATCAGCCGGGCGAAGCCCTGGCCGCTCACGTAGTCCCGCTCGACGGGGTCGTTGAGGTCCAGGTGCCAGTCGATCTTGACCGCGCCCGGGATGTGCCCGGTCTCGTAGAGCAGCACGTCCTCGTCCGACTCGGCGACCACCAGGTTGGCGTCGCCGAGGTGGTCGGCCAGCCAGGCCGTGGTCACCAGGCGCTCGGGGTGGGCGTAGGCGCTGAGCTTGGGGGCCGGGTCGAGCTCCGCCGCAGTGGTCACGGGTCCTCCTCAGATGGGTCCGCGGTTGTCGGCCCCCACGATAGCGCCGTCGCGTGCGATCCTTCCCCCGACAGATGGAGGAACCCACATGCGCCTGAGCAGCTTCGCGGTCACCGACGTCGGGCGGACCCGCGCCGGCAACGAGGACAGCTACTTCTGCGGCCGGACCGTGTTCGCGGTCGCCGACGGGCTGGGCGGCCACCAGGGCGGCGAGGTCGCCTCGGCGGCCGCGGTGGAGCCGCTGGCCGCCCTCGACGGCCGCGAGTTCGCCGAGCCGGGCGAGGCGGCCGAGGCGCTGGCCGCCGCCATCGGGGAGGGGAACGCGGCCATCCTGGAGCGGGCCGCCGGCGACCCCGGCCTGTGGGGCATGGGCACCACCGTGACCGCCGCCGCCCTGGCCGGCGAGCGCCACCTCCAGCTCGCCCACGTGGGCGACAGCCGCGCCTACCTGCTGCGCGACGGGTCGCTGGAGCAGCTCACCACCGACCACACCGTCGTCGGCGAGCTGGTCCGCCGGGGCCGCCTGACCCCCGAGCAGGCGGCCATCCACCCCGAGCGCAGCATCCTCACCAGGGCCGTCGGCCTCGACCCCCGGGTCCCGGTCGACACCCCCGACCCCGTGGAGCTGCGCGACGGCGACCAGGTCCTGCTCTGCTCCGACGGCCTCACCGAGGCGGTCGACGACGACCGGATCACCGAGCTCCTGTCGGCCGGCGCGGACGGCGAGGCGGCCTGCCGGTCCCTGATCGACGCCGCCAACGCCGCCGGCGGCCCCGACAACATCACCGTGGTCCTCCTCCGGGCCGGCTGAGCGCCGGCATGGCCGACCGCGAGGGTGGAGGGAGCGCGGGCCTGGGCGAAGGTCAGCCCCCCCGCCGGGCCCGACCCCCGGGTCGGCCGCTTCGTCCGCTCCCTCAGACCCGGCGCAGGACCGTGACCACCTTGCCCAGGATGCGGCCCTCGGGCCCGAACGGGATCGGCTCGTGCTGCTTGTTGGCGGGGAGCAGGCGGACCCGGTCCCCGTTGCGCGAGAAGGTCTTGATGGTGGCGCCGACCTCGGCCCCGGGGACGAGGGCGGCGACGATGTCGCCGTTCTGGGCGTCGCGCTGCTCGCGCACGACCACGTAGTCGTTCTCGGCGATCTGGGCGTCGATCATCGAGTCGCCGCGAACCCGCAGCATGAACAGGGTGCCCTCGCCGACCAGCTGGCGGGGCAGCACGAAGTTGCCGTCGACCCGCTGCTCGGCCAGGATCGGCGACCCGGCGCGGATGTCACCGACCAGCGGCACCGGGACCGTCGGGGACGCGCCCCGGAGCTGGATGGAGCGGTTCTTGCCGGCGTCGCGGCGGATCAGGTTCAGCGCCTCGAGCTTGTCGAGCCAGTAGCCGACCGTCCCGATGGAGCTGACGCCGATCGCCTCGCGGATCTCGCGCACCGTGGGCACGAGCCCGGTGGTGGCATGGGACTCCTGGATGAAGTCGTAGATCTTCTGGCCGGTCGCGCCCAGCTCGCCGTTCGTCACCAGACCACCAACCCGTCGGCTTCGGTCGGGATGCCCGTTGCGTCACCTCAATGCTGCACACCCGAAGGGTGCGAGACAAGGGTAAGCCGTCACCCCGACGAACCGGTGGAGTTTCCCACAGCCGGGAGCTCGAACCGCATGGTGGTCCCCGCCCCGTGGGCGCTCTCGGCCGTGATCCGGCCGCCGTGGGCCTCGACCAGGCTCCGGGCGATGGCCAGGCCCAGCCCGGCCCCGCCGGAGTCGGCCGACTTCACGAACCGGTCGAACACATACGGCAGGTCGCGGGCGTCGATCCCGGGCCCGGTGTCGGAGACGGTGAAGGCGACGCCGCCCGGGGCCGGGGAGACCCCGACCCGGACCGCCCCTCCCCGCGGGGTGTGCCGGATGGCGTTGGTGAGGAGGTTGGCCAGGACCTCGCCGATCCGCACCTGGTCGACGTCGACCTCGGGGACCGGGGCGGCACCGCGGACGTCCAGGCTGACCCCGGCCCGCTCGGCCCGCGGCCGGAGCGCGGCCGCCGCGTCCTGGGCCAGGGCGAGCGGGTCGACCCGCTCGCGGTAGAGCCGGAGCACGCCCGCCTCGGCCGTCGACAGGGTCTGGAGGTCGTCGAGCAGCCGCGCCATCACCGCCGTCTCCTCCAGGATCGGCCCCAGCTGGGTCCCGTCGGCCGGGTACACCCCGTCCAGCATCCCCTCGACGTTGCCCCGGATCACCGACAGCGGGGTCCGCAGCTCGTGGGCCACGTCGGCCAGCAGGGCCCGGCGCTGGGTCTCGTTGGCCTGGAGGCGCTCGGTCATCTGGTTGAACGAGTGGGCCAGGCGGCCGACCTCTCCCGGCCCGCGCACCTGGACCCGGGCCGAGTAGTCGCCGTCGGCGACCCGGTCGGCGGCCTCCATCACCTCCCCGATCGGCGTCGCCAGCCGCCGCACCGCCCGGCCGACCAGGAACGCCACGCCCAGCAGCCCCAGGATCAGCAGCGGGAACGGCGGCCCGTGCCAGCCCCGTCCGCCGCTGGGGCCGTACTGGCCGCCCCACAGCAGCCTCCAGACGAGCCCGCTGGCCAGGAAGGTGAGCCCCAGGGCCAGCGCCACCAGCAGCCCGACCCGCCGCGGGAACCGCCCCCGGCGGCCGCCCCCCCACGCCGGCGGAAACGGCTCCCCCTCCGGCCACCACGGCGGCCGCCGCCCACCCCACCGCCCACCGTGCGGCGAGCCCCGACCACCCCACCGCCCGTCGGGCGAGGACCCCGGGTCGCCCCACCGCCCAGCGGGCGAGGACCCCCGGCCGCCCTGGCCCGGGTTGTGGACAACGCCGCGCCCCCTCTCCGGCGTTGGGCTACGCTCCCCCACCGGGGGACCC
>Ga0307296_10000012_pt1 | contig 69034 bp, 80 predicted proteins | sample ER_DNA_153_FD_194467 | JGI IMG/M metagenome (GOLD analysis project Ga0307296, IMG submission 194467) | Bulk soil microbial communities from the East River watershed near Crested Butte, Colorado, United States - ER_DNA_153 | ecosystem: Environmental > Terrestrial > Soil > Floodplain | place... | reverse complement strand
CGAACGCGGTCCGTGTAGTCAGACCGGTCTGTCCATATCTACAACACATAAACATCTCAGGCAGAACGGCTTCCTGAGCTAGCGTGCCGCTTTGGACGCCTGCGCTGCGAGCAAGCCGGGATCGAGCATCGCAGCGTCTATGCGTGCCGACACACCTTCGCCTCGTGGGCGATCAGTACCGACGTACAGCCGGGGCAGCGGATCGGTGCTCGTCCCACTACCTAGCAGGGAGTAACCCACGCCCCAGACGTTGAGCACGCAGTCGGAAGCGCCGGCCTGGCCGAGCTTGCGTCGCAGGCGCGAGGCGTGCGAGTCGAGCGTGCGCGTTCGCCCAAGCGATCTGAAGCCCCAGACGTCGCGCAACAGCTCCTCCTTCGTGAAGACGCGCGTCGGCTCGGTCGCGAGCTTGACCAGCAGCTCGTACTCCTTCGCCGCCAGCGCAACCGCGAAGCCGTGGACGGTGACTCGCCGCGTCGCGCGGTCGATCGCCAGCGGTCCGGCGGCCAGCCGTTCCCGCACGCCCGGTTGCGCCCGTCGCAGGACCGCGTGGATGCGCGCGACAAGCTCCTCGTAGTGGAACGGCCGCGGGACGAAGTCGTCGCAGCCGCGCTCGAAGGCGTGCACGCGATCCACCGGATCCGACGAGCGCGCCTCGCCGAGGACGATCAAGGGCACGTCGCGGTCCCAGGAGCGCCCCGGCTCGCCTTCGCGCAGGACGCGGCACACCTCGAGCGCGGGTGCGTCCGAGAGGCCGCCGACGAGCACGAGGTCGGGACGCTCGCGCTCGACCAACTCGAGCGCCTCGCGCCCCGCGTCCGTCCCCAAAACCGAGAAGCCGTCGCTCGCCAGGTGCCGCTCGAGGAACTCCCGCGTTCCCGGCTCGGCCTCGGCGAGGAGCAGCGCCTGCGACATGGAGACGAAGCTAGCGGTGCCTCTCCAGCCCCGCCAGATGTCCTTTCGCGCGGAACTGCGTCGAGATTTCTACAGCCGCCCGGAGCGGAGCACGCCCCACAGCAGCCAGAGGCCAAGCACGACCGAGAGGACGAACCCGATGAACGAGATGAAGTTCACGCCGGCAATCTGCGGGCCCTGCGTCGAGAAGATCCCGATCAGGCTCGAGCCGATCAGGCCGCCGACGACGACGAGCGCGATCACCAGCCGGTTGAAGGCGACGTCGAGCTTCCGCATGAACTCGTCGAGGCCCTTGTGGACGAAGCCGACCTCGATCTGGCCGTCGCGGGCCTGCTCGAGGAAGTCGCTCACCTGGTAGGGCATGTCGCGCGCGATGCGGGCAAGCTCGATCCCTTCGACCCGCGCCCGCTTGAGCACGCGCTGCGGGGTGTAGCGCTCGAGCATCAGGCTGCGCGCGTACGGCTTCGCGACCTCGAAGACGTTGAAGTCCGGATAGAGCTCGACGCCGACCGAGCCGAGCGTCGCGATCGCCTTGTCGAGCATCACGAAGCGCGTGGGCAGACGCAGGTTGAGCCGGTAGATCAGCTGGAACGCCTCGCGGATCACCTGCAGCGGGTCGATCTCCGACAGGCTCGCCCCGTAGTAGCGCGAGTACATCTCCTGCAGCTCGTGGACGAATTCGTCCTCGCGCTCCTTCGGGTAGCGGACACCGAGCTCCGCGAGCCGGCGCGGCAGCGCGTCGATGCGCTCGTTGGCGGCATCGATGAAAAGCCGGGTCAGCTTCGAGTGGTCCTCGTCGGTCAGCTTCCCGACCTGGCCGAAGTCGACGATCCCGATGTGCTCCGCGTCGCCGAGGACGAAGATGTTCGCCGGGTGCGGGTCGCCGTGGAAGAGCCCGTGCCGGAAGATCATGGTCATCCAGGTGTCGGCCATCAGGTACGCGAGGCGGCGGCGTTCCTCCATCTCCCACGCGTCGAGCGGCAGGTCGGCCAGCTGGATCCCCTCGAGCAGCTCGAGCGTGAGCACGCGCGTACGCGTGTAGCTCCAGTAGACGCTTGGAATGCGCACGTGTGGGTGGCCCGAGAAGCGGTGGTGGAAGGACTCGGCGTTACGCGCTTCGAGGCGGTAGTCGAGCTCCTGGCGGATCGAGCGCGCGAACTCGTCGACCAGCTGCCGCGGGTCGATGAACTCGAGGGCCCTGACGCGTTCCTTGATCAGGCGCGCGGCCTGGTAGAGGAGCGAGAGATCGGCCTCGATCTGGCGCGGCGCGTTGGGCCTTTGCACCTTGACGGCCACGCGCCGGCCGTTCGGCAGGGTCGCGCGGTGCACCTGGCCGATCGACGCGGCCGCGACCGGGGTCGGGTCGAACTCGGTGAAGAGCTGCTCGATGGAGAGCTCGAGGTCTTCGCGGATCACGCGCTCGACGTCCTCGTAGGGGAACGGCCGGACCGCGTCCTGCAGACCCTGCAGCTCGACGACGATGTCGGGCGGGACGACGTCGGGACGGGTCGAGAGGAGCTGCCCGAACTTGACGAAGGTCGGACCGAGCTCGTCCAGCATCTCGCGCAGGTGCTGACCACGCTGGGACGGCGTAACGCTCTCGTCGAGCTTCGGCCGGCCCGGGAGGAGATCGGTCAGGCGGTGGGTCTCGAAGAAGTAGCCGAAGCCGTGCTTGACCGCGACCTGGGCGATCTCGGAGATCCGCCCGAGGTTCCGGCTGGCCGTGCTCGCCATGGGCTCAGTGTGACAGCAGCGGCCGTCAGGGCTTCGGGTTGATCCCGCTGCGGCGAGAGCCGTCCGGTAGCGCCGGCGGCAGTCCCGCGGCCGAGGCTTCCACCGCCAGCCGCCACAAGCGGACGATCTCGGCGCCTACGCGCTCGGCTGCCTGCGCGTAGCCCTTGCGATTGCGCGGCAGGTCGTCGAGCCTCATCGGCTCGCCCCAGACGACGGCGCATTTGCGCCGGTTCAGCGGCGACCAGCCGAAGGTGTCGAGCCCGCACGGGATCACCGGCACGCCTTCTTGCATCGCGATCATCAGGCCGCCGGGCTGCATCACGCCCGGGTGGCCGAAGCGCTGCCGCGTGCCCTCGAGGTGAACGCCGACCAGATTCCCGTCGCGGGCGAGCTCGCGCGCCCGGCGCAGCGCGTCGCGATCGCCCTCCCCACGGCGGACGCCGAAGACGCCGAGCCACCCGAGCGCCGCGCCGACCACGGGAACCGCCATCAGCTCGGCCTTGGCGAGGAAGTAGATGATCCGCGGGCAGAAGCCACCGATCAGCGGGTGGTCGATGCCGGAGAAGTGGTTCGCCGCCACCACGCCGCCGCCCTCCAGCGGGATCCGCTCGACGCCGTAGCCGGCCGCGGGCGCAAGCAGCACCGCGATCCGCGGGACGAACAGGCGGCCGATCGCCCAGCCGCCCTCCGCAGTCTTCAGCCGCGCGAGCGGGTTCACGGGCTCTCGAGCAGCCGCAGCCGGTGCTCGAGCTGGGCGAGCCGGAGCTCGATCTCCTCGAGCTCGTCCCGCGTGACGAGGCCCAGCTCGTGGAAGACCCCGGCGAGCCCCGCGCCGGTCCGCTCGCCGAGACGCACCGTCTCGCTGCGCCAGCGGCCGACCAGCTCCTCGACGACCGCCCGGGCCTCCTCGCGGCCGATGCCGCCGCGCGCGGAGAGCTCCTCCGCAAGCGCATCCGCCCGTTCGGCGGTCAGCGCGACCGCGCCGACGCCCGCGAGGACGAGCTTCTCCGCGATCTCTCGGAGCTCAGCGGGCGCGGCCATGAGGGCGTGCACGCCGACGCTGGCGGCGCCGTTCCCGCTTTGCCTGGTCGGCGACGCGCTCGACGGCTCCGACCGGCGAGAGCTCGGGCGTCGGCTCTGCGGCCGCAGCCTCCTCGGCGGCATCGAGCATCGCCTGGCTATCGCCGCTCGGCTCCTGGCCGATTCGCCGCGCGTACTCAGGCTCGCGCTCCTTCGAGATCGTGAGCAGCGGCGCCGCGATGAAGATCGAGGAGTACGCTCCCGAGGCGATCCCGACGAGCAGCGCGAACGCGAAGTCCTGCAGCGTCGCGCCGCCAAAGATCAGCAGCGACATGACCGGCAGCAGCGTGATGAAGGTCGTCGCCAGCGAGCGGCGGATCGTCTCCCAGAGCGAGACGTTCGCGATCGTGGCGAACGGCGCGCGCCGCATCAGCGGGATGTTCTCCCTGATGCGGTCGAAGATGATGATCGTGTCGTAGATCGAGTAGCCGAGCACGGTCAGGACCGCGGCGACGGTGGAGTTCGAGACCTCCCGCCCGAGCAACGCATAGACGCCGATCGTGATCACGATGTCGTGGACCAGCGCGACGATCACCGGTACCGCGAACTTGAAGTCGAACCGGATCGCGATGTAGAGGATGATCAGGAGCAGCGAGAAGAGGATCGCGATGATCGCCCCTCGCGCGATCTGCCTCCCGAAGCTCGCCGAGACGGTCTGGATCTGGAGCGAGGCGCTGCTGAATTCCGTCTGGATGTCGCTCTTGAGCGCGCTTGTTTCCGGCCCGTTCAGCGAGCGCAGACGAATCTGGAAGCTCCGGTACTGGTCGCTGTTGAAGCTCTTGCCGCGGCCCTGGACGACCGGCTCTGCGGCGAACTTCGTTGCCTGCGTGCGAACGGACGCGAGCGAGACCGGCTTCGGCGTCGTGAACGTCACCTGCGTGCCGCCCTCGAAGTCGATGCCGAGGTTGAGGCCCCTGATCGCGAGGGCGCCGATCGCGATCACGACGATCGCGCCCGAGATCGCGAACCAGAGGTAGCGCCGGCGCATGAAGTCGATCTGCAGCCACTTCGCGCCCTGCTGGCCGGCCGCGCCCATGAAGCGCGGGTTCTCGAACCAGCGGAAGCCGGCGAGCAGGCCGAGCATCGCGCGCGTGGCCGCGACCGCGGTGACCAGCGAGATCACCGTTCCGATCATCAGCATCAGCGCGAAGCCCTTCACGCCGGCGGTCGCGACGGCGAAGAGCACCATCGCCGTGATCACGGTCACGACGTTGGCGTCGATGATCGTGTGGAAGCCCTTGGCGTAGCCGGCCTGGATCGCGGCGCGCACGGACTTCCCGGACCGCACTTCTTCCTTGATCCGTTCGAAGACGACGACGTTCGCGTCGGCCGCGACTCCGATCGTGAGGATCAGGCCGGCGAAGCCCGGCAGCGTCATCGTGACGTTGAAGAGGAGGATCGCCGCGTAGAGGAAGGCGGCGTAGATGCCGAGCCCGATCACAGCGACGACGCCGAGGAAGCGGTAGAGCACGAGCAGGAACACGGCCACGAGCAGCAGGCCGATCAGCGCGGCGAGCTTCGCCTCCTTGAGCGAGTCCTTGCCGAGCGTGGCGGAGACGTCGGTGCGCTCGAGCGGCGTGAAGTCGACCGGTAGCGCACCGGTCTGGAGGACGAGCGCCAGGTCCTTCGCCTCGCCGAAGCTCCCGATGTTCGAGATCTCGGCGCCGCCGCCGCCGACGGGGTCGATTCCGTCCGGGTTCTGCTTGTAGTCGATGTACGGCGTCGACTTGAGGTCGCCGTCGAGCACGATCGCGAAGTGCTGGGCGAACTGGAGGACCGTGTTCAGGTCGCTTCCGGTCTGGCCCGCGGCGTTTGCCGCGATCTGGCCACGCTGCGCCTCCGCGCGCGTGATGGCGTGGAACTTGCTCCTGCCCTCACCGGTGAAGTCGAGCCGCACGACGTTGCCCTGGCCCTGGGTGCTGATGTCGGCCTGGATGCCCGAGAGCTTCAGGTCCTTGCCGGTCGCCTCCGGCACCCGGGGTGGGTCGAACCTGAAGAGGTAGTAGACCGTCGGAGACGTCACGGTCTGCGGGGCGCCGACACAGCCCGTGGCCGTCTCGCACGTGATCACGGTCATCTTCTCCGGCACGGCGAGGACGGTGTAGCCCTTGGGCAGCTTGCCCTTCAGCCTGGGCGTGTCGAGCAGCTTCTTCTGCGTGTCCGCGGGGCCGTTGACGAGCTTCTTCTTCGGGTTGAAGAGGTAGTAGGCGGAAGGCGTCCCCTTCTTCGCGTCGCCCTGGACCTTCGTCAGCAGCTGGAAGAGGTTGGCCGTGGCGACGGGGTTGCCGCTGCCGTCGTTCGAGGGGCCGACGACGTCGTTCTCGAGGTCGTAGAACTGCAGCTGGGCGGTGCTGCCGATGATCTGTGCCGCCTTGTTGGCGTCGTGGACCCCGGCGAGCTGGATCACGATCTGGTTCTTGCCCTGCTTGCGGATCTCGGGCTCCGAGACGCCGAGCTTGTCGATGCGGCTGCGCATGATCGAGATCGAGCGCTCCATGCAGGCGTCGTCGCAGCTCTTCCCCTTCGGCGGGACCGCCTTCAGCACGACCTCGAGCCCGCCCTGCAGATCGAGGCCGAGGACGACCTTCTTGTGCACGGGCGAGCTGGGCACGGCCATGGCCATCACGCCCACGAGCGCGGCCACGATCAGGCCAACCAGGATCAGATGAGAACGTCGGTTCGACACGCCGAGAGTCGGGACAGATTAGCTTTCGCCGGTCGAGACCGGGCTCTCCGCCTCGGTTTCTCCTTCGGGCTCGGATTCCTCCGCGATCCCGGCGACCGCGCGGCGGTCGAGGCGGACGATCGTGCCGGGCGCGATCTCCAGGAGCACGATCTCGTCCTCGATCGACTGGACCGTCCCGTGGATGCCACCGGCGGTGAGGATCTCGGTGCCCGGCGTGAGGGTCTCCTGCATCTGGCTCTGCTCGTGCTGCCGCCGGCGCTGGGGCCGGATGAGCAGGAGGTACATCAGCCCGAACAGCGCGATAAGAGCGATCACATAGCCCACGTTGCCTCCTCGGAGCGCCGCAACCGCGCCAGCGCCTGCTCCTTGAACGATCCGAGCTCGCCTCGCTCGATCGCGGCACGCGCGCCGGCGACGAGGTCGAGCAGGAAGCGCAAATTATGCAGGCTCAGGAGGCGCAGCCCCAGGATCTCCTGCTGGTTGAGGAGGTGCCGCACGTACGCGCGCGAGAAGCGCGTGCAGGCGGGACAAGCGCAGTCCTCGTCGAGCGGGCGCGGGTCGCGGGCGAAGCGTGCGCCCTTGATGTTGAGCTGACCCTCCCAGGTCAGGGCGGAGCCGGTGCGCGCGTTGCGGGTCGGGAGCACGCAGTCGAACATGTCGATCCCGCGCTCGATCACTTCGAGGATGCCGACGGGGTCGCCGATGCCCATGAAGTAGCGCGGCCGGTCCCCGGGCAGGAGCTCGGTCGCCCAGGCGGTCGTGTCGAGCATCTCCTCGCGCGACTCGCCGATCGCCAGGCCGCCGAGGGCGTGGCCGTCGAAGCCGATCTGGCCGATCTCCTCGACGCTGCGACGGCGCAGCTCGCGGTCGGTGCCGCCCTGGGCGATTCCGAACAGGAGCTGGCTGGGCGCGCGCTTGGCCTGATGCTGGCGCTTGGCCCAGAGCGTCGTGCGGCGGACGGCCTCGGCGAGCTCGGCGCGCGGGACCTCCGGCGGCGGAACGACGTCCAGGCACATCGCAATGTCCGAGCCGAGCTGCGCCTGGACCTGCGCCGCGTGCTCGGGCGTGAAGCGCGCCTCGTCGCCGTCGTAGACCGAGCGGAAGGTGACGCCCTCGTCGTCCTGCCGCAGGATCGTGTGCCGGAGCGAGAAGACCTGGAAGCCGCCGGAGTCGGTGAGGATCGGGCCGTTCCAGGCCATGAACCGGTGCAGACCGCCGAGCTCGGCGATCAGGTCGGCGCCGGGGCGGAAGTGCAGGTGGTAGGTGTTGCAGAGCAGAATCTCGGCGCCGAGCTGCTCGAGCTCGTCCGGGTCGACAGCCTTGACCGTGGCCTTGGTGCCGACGGGCATGAAGGCCGGCGTGCGGAGCTCGCCGTGAGCGGTGCGGAGGAAGCCCGTGCGCGCGGCGCCGTCGGCCGCTTCCAGCTCGAAGGTGCTCATTCGGCGGCCACCGCTTCGAACCAGGCGGCGACCGTCGCGGCAGCCCGCGCGTCCTCCTCGGGCGCCTCGCCGAGCCTGAGCTCGCCACGGATGCGGCCGAGCTCCTCCGTGATTGCCGGGCTCGCCGCGCGGCTGCCGAGCAGCGACGCGATCCGAAAGGCGCATGCCTCCCGCTGCCGCGGCGTCCCGGCCCCGAGCGGGTCCCAGCACTCCGCGAGCAGGAGACGCAGCTCCCGCATCCCGCGCTCCTCCCAGAACCGCCGCCAGTCCTCCGCGGTCATCACGGCCATGGATTGACCACGAGGCAGCCCCCGCCCTTCAATTGGGTGGGGTTGTTGGACCACCCTCGCTCCCGCTGCGAGCGTATCGCCGAGACTCGCGCATGTCCGTGACGCGATCGTGCCGATGCCGTGCCGATCGTTCCAGCGCGCTGTGGCCGCTGCCCGCTCACAGCACCAGCATCGCGTCGCCGAACGAGTAGAAGCGGTACCCCTCCTCGATCGCGACCCGGTAGAGGCGCCGTGTCTCCTCCACTCCGGCGAAGGCCATCACGAGCGCGAGCAACGTCGAGCGCGGGAGATGGAAGTTCGTCAGCAAAGCGTCGACCCGGCGGAACTCGAAGCCGGGCGTCACGAACAGCTCCGTCCGTCCCGCGAGCGGCGCGCCGCGAGCGAGCGACTCGAGCACGCGCACCGTCGTCGTTCCGATCGCGAGCACTCGTTCGGCGGATTCGATCCGCGCCCAGGACTCGGCCGTGACCTCGTAACGCTCGCTGCGCAGCGCGTGCTCGGCCAGGTCTTCTGCGGCGACCGGCCGGAACGTGTCGAGGCCGACGTGCAGCGTCACGCGCTCGACGTCGAGCCGCGCCAGGAGCTCCGGCGTGAAGTGCAGCCCCGCGGTCGGCGCCGCCGCCGAGCCCTCGCGCTCCGCGTAGACCGTCTGGTAGCGCTCGGGATCGTCGAGCCGCTCGTGGATGTACGGCGGCAGCGGCGCCTCGCCGGCGGGCTCGCCCTCCAGCCGCAACCGCCAGCGCCCCTCGCCGAGCGGCTCGAGCAGCTCCACCGGCCCCAGTCGCTGGCCCGCCTTCAACTTGCGCGAGGGACGAGCGAGCCCCTCCCAGGTGCCGTTCTCGCCCAGGCGCTCGAGCAAGAGCACCTCGGCCTCGCCTCCGCCGGGGCGCTGCAGCCGCAGCCGCGCCGGCAGCACGCGTGTGTCATTGACGACGACCAGCGTGTCGTCGGCGAGCTCGTCCTGCAGCTCGTCGAAGCGGCGATGCCGCGTCTCGCCGGCCGCACGGTCGTGTACGAGGAGCCGCGACCCGTCGCGCCGCTCGAGCGGGTGTTGCGCGATCAGCTCCGGCGGAAGGGAGTAGTCCAGCTCAGAAGACTTCATCCGATGCGAACGCTACCGTTGGCGCCGATGACCGACGACGCGATCGAGAAAGCTCGAGAGCGGCTGCGCGAGGCCGCCGAGGGACGTCCCGACGCCGCCGCGGTCGACGCCGCGCTCGAGCGCGCGCGGGCGCAGGTCGAGGAGCTGGCGCAGACCGCCGCCGAGCTTGAGGCGACCATCCCCGCGAAGGTCGAGAACGCCGTCAGCGACGGGCTGCGCGAGCAGGTCCGGCCGGTCGGCCGGAACCTCGCGGAGATCCGCGGGCTGATGAACCAGGTGATCCGGCGGCTCGAACGCGTCGAGGGCGACCTGCTCTCCGAGCGGCACGCCCGCGTGGACGACCTCGGCCTGCTCGTCGACCTGATCACGTCGAGCTGGAAGTCGGTCGAGCGCCGGCTCTCGACGCTCGAGCGCAAGCTCGAGACGGGCGACGGCGCGATCGTCTACCGCATGGAAGAGCGCCGCACCGGCTGAGGCGCCGCTCGTCGGTGCCGCCAATCAGGACGGACGAGCTTCGCTCGTGCGTCCGTCTGCGCCGCTGACCCGAAGCGCTTGTGCCACCATCACCGGCGCTGAGTCCGGGCGAGCCGTTCCTCCACCGCCAGCCCGATCAACCCCAGCGCGACCGCGAACCAGAGCGTCGCGAGCCTGATCAGCACGGTCGCCGCGGCCGCGCCGGCCTTCGAGACGTCGCCGAGCGCGCGCATCAGTCCGGTCATGCTCGTCTCGGCGACGCCGATGCCGCCGGGCAGGAACGAGAGCGCGCCCGCGAGGCTGCCGAGCGTGAAGACGACGATCGTGTCGGCGAACGAGAGGTCGAGCCGCAGCCCGCGCACGCACACGTAGGCGGCCAGGCACTCGCACAGCCACGAAACCGCGGACAGCAGCGTCATGCCCACGAGCAGCTTCGTCCCCAGCAAGGCGCGAGCGGCCTCCGGTGCCTCGCCCAGCCGCGTGAACCGCTCGAGCAGGGGGCTCCGCACGAGAACGACCACCGCGACCACGGCGACGACGGCGGCGACGAGCAGCGGCCAGTTGTGCACCCCCGCCCCGCCGACGACCGCGAGCACCACCACCCCGGTCGCGTCGGTGATCCGCTCCGCGAGGACGACCGGCGCCGAGCGGCGGACGGGCACGTCGAACGATCGTTTCAGCAGCCCGCATTTCAGGAGCTCCCCGAGCTTCGCCGGCGTGATCGTCATCGTCAGCCCGGCGACGAAGATCGTGAAGCTGCGGCTCGTCGGCACATCGATGTCGACTCGCACCAGGTAGCGCTGCCAGCGCCAGAAGCGGAGCAGGTAGTTGAGAGCCGTCAGGGCCAGCGCGAGCGGGAAGAGCTCCCAGCGGAAGCTCGCCAGCTCGTCGCCGAGCTGACCGAAGTCGGCGTACAGGCCGAGCCCAAGCAGGACCGCCGCCGAGAGGGCGGCTCCGAGGACGAGTGCGCGTTTCAGGTGAGCGCGAGGATCGCAGCCGCGGTCGCGATCCAGCCGGCGACGGCGAGCAGGATCGGCACGTCGGTCAGCAGCACCTGCTCCGGCTCCTCGCCGATGTCGTCGCGGTGCATGAGGAGCAGGTAGCGGAAGACGCCGAAGACGACGAACGGCACCGTCGCCAGCAGGGCGCGCGAGTGCGGCGCCGTGAGCGTGTAGACGGCGTAGGCGATCACGGTCGAGGACGCGACGATCGCCACGAGCTGGTCGACGAGCTCCAGCGAGTACCCCTCGAGCACGCGGCGGCCGGGGGTGCGCTCGGCACCGACGAGCACGAGCTCTCCGCGCCGCTTGGCGAGCGCGAGGAAGAGCGCGAGCAGCGCAGTGCAGAGCAGCAGCCAGGGCGAGATGCGCACGTCGACCGCTGCCGCGCCGGCCGCGGCTCGGATCACGAACAGCCCCGCGATCGCGAGCACGTCGATCAGCACGACGTGCTTGAGTCCGAGCGTGTACGCGGCCTGCAGCGCCGCGAAGCCCGCCACGAGTGCGAGCGAGAGCGGGCCGAGGACCGCGCAGATCGCCCCGGCCGCGAGCGTCAGGGCCGCCGAGAGCATGAGCGCCGCCCGCGGCGAGAGCTCACCGCGGGCGATCGGGCGCGCACGCTTGACCGGATGCGCGCGGTCGGCCTCGCGGTCGCGCACGTCGTTCGCCAGGTACGCGGCGCTCGAGACCGCGCAGTAGGCCGCGAAGCAGGCCAGCGCCTCGGCCCAACGACCCGCGTCGCCGAGCTTCGCCGCGAAGACGAGCCCCGCGAAGACGAGCAGGTTCTTCGACCACTGCCGCGGCCGCAGCGCGACGAGTGTCGCGCGCGGTAGGGAGCGGCGGCGCGGAAGCTCGAGCAGCTCGGGAGCGGCGACCACCTGGGGATTCTGACTGCGCTTAGCTGAGCCGTGCCGGCAGCACCAGCTCGAAGCGGCTGCCGTCCTCGGCGGAGCTCGCCAGCCGGAGCCGCCCGCCGAGAGCGGCCGCGAGCTCGCTCGCGATCGCCAGCCCGAGCCCGGTCCCGCCCCCGCCCCGCGACCAGAACGGCCGGAAGATCCGGTCCTCCTCGCCGGGCGGGATTCCCGGCCCGTTGTCGTCCACGGCCACGCGCACCGTCCCGTTCGACGACGTCAGCTCGAGCGCGACGCGGCCCCCGTCGGGGGTCCACCGAAACGCGTTCGAGAGCAGGTTCGAGATCACCTGGAGCACGCGGTCGCCGTCGGTGACGATCACGGGCTTGCCGTCGACGTCGCAGCGGTAGTCGATCCCGCGGCGGCGCGCCTCCTCGGTGAAGGCGGCGAAAGCCTCGTCGACCAGCCGGCCCATGTCGACCTCCTCCTGGAGGACGGTGAACCGGTGCGCATCGAGCTTGGCGAGGTCGAGCACGTCGCCGACGAGCCGCTCGAGCCGCGTCGCCTCGGCGGCGATCACCGTCAGCGATGCGACCCGCAGCTCCTCGTCGGTGACGACGCCCTCGCGCAGCGCCTCGACGTGGCCGCGGATCGCGGTCAACGGCGTGCGCAGCTCGTGCGTGACCGTCATCAGGAAGTTCCGCTCGAGCTCCTCGGCCTCGGCCAGACGGGAGGCCATCTCGCCGAAGCGGTCGGCGAGCATGCCGATCTCGCCGCTGCCGCTCGGCACGTCGACGTCGTAGTTGCCTCGAGCGACCTCGTCTGCCGCGTGCGAGAGCTTCAGCACCGGGGTCGTGATCCGCCGCGTCAAATACCAGGCGAAGGCGCCGGCGACGAGAACACCGCCTGCGAAGGCCAGCAGCAGGCGCTCGATCAGCGCGAGCCAGTGTTGTGCGAGGACGGTCTGAGGCTTGGCGACCGCGATCGTCCCGATGAAGGTCTTGCCGACGCGCACCGGGGTTGCGACCGCGAGGTAGTCGTGGCGGGCACCCGGTGGGCGAAAGACGAAGCGCACCGTCCGGCCCCCTCGCACGAGCCGTTCTTCGACGACGCCCTTCGGCAGCGCCGTGAAGGCCTTGCCCTTTTGGCCCGGGAAGAGATCAAGGCCCTCGTAGAAGATCTTGTCGCCGGTCGCGCGCTCGAGCCGCTTCGCCGAGAGCAGCTTGAACCCCGCCTGGTCCGCGTACAGCTGCGTCAGACCGTTCGCTTCGCGTACCAACTCGCTGTACGCCTGCTCGCGCGCGCGGTCCTGCGCGTACTGCCGGAAGAGCCGCAGCGCGATCGCGGCCGAGACGAGCCCGGCGACGACCACTCCGAGCAGGAAGAGCGCGGGAAGCTGAAAGCGCAGCGACCGGAGCATCGGCTCCGGTTCCTAGGCGCTCACCGCCGCGTCCCGCGAGGGAGCGACCTTGTAGCCGACCCCCCAGACCGTGACGATCGGCGAGGCCTCGCCGAGCTTCCGCCGCAGCTGCCGCACGTGGACGTCGACGGTGCGCGTGTCGCCCGCGAAGGTGTAGCCCCACACCCGCTCGAGCAGCTGATCGCGGGTGAGCACGATCCCGTGGTGGTCGAGCAGCTCCCAGAGCAAGTCGAACTCCTTCGGCGCGAGCTGGATCTCCGTCCCCGCGACGCGCGCCTCGCGGCGGCCCGCGTCGATCTCGAGGTCGCCGTGCTTGATCTGCTTCGTCTCGCTCTCGCGCCGGTCGGAGACCGAGCGGCGCAGGATCGACTTCACGCGCGCGACCAGCTCGCGCGGGTTGAACGGCTTGGTCAGGTAGTCGTCGGCGCCGACCTCGAGCCCGATGATCTTGTCCACGTCCTCGTCGCGCGCGGTCAGCATCAGGATCGGCACGTCGGAGTCCTGGCGGATGCGGCGGCAGACTTCTATGCCGTCGACGTCGGGCAGCATCAGGTCGAGCACGATCAGGTCGGGCCGCTCGCCCTCCACGTGCGAAAGCGCCTCCTTGCCGGTGGCGACGATGCTCACGGAGTAGCCGGCGTTCTTCAGGTAGAGCGCGACGAACGAGGCGATCGAGGACTCATCCTCGACAACCAGAATCGACTGCGCCTGGGCTCCCATGGCCTCAGGATGCCAGAGACGTCCGTCAGCGCCCGGCTACGGTGATGCCGAGGGCGAAGGTCGTGGGGTCGTCCGGCAAGGACGAGTACGGCGCGCCGTCCATGGACATCACGCCGTCGCTGAGACCTGCCCCATCGACGATCACGGAGCCGCGGCCGACCGCCGTGATTGAGATTGCGCGGCCTCGGACGTTCACGTTGAAGCGGCCGTCGTCGACGCGGTAGCCCACGACGCGGCCTTTGCAGATGGAGACGCCGAAGCTCGGGTGCCTGGCCTTGCAGCCGGTGAAGTGGGCCTCGTTGCCGTCGTACGGTCGGAAGTCCCTCACCTGCACGCGGCCGTTCTGGACGCGGCCGATGACCGTGCCTTTGATCTTGAGTGTGATCGCGCCCTTGCCTCGCTTGACCGAGAGCGTGCCGTCGGTGGCCCGGTCGCCCGCGAGCGCGGCGGGTACCGTGAGGGCTGCGAGCAGCGCAATGAGGATCAGTGTCCGGCCCATAGAACGACAGTATCGGCACCCCTGGTGAGTTGGGGATAAACGGGTTGTAAGGAATGCGTAAACGCGGCGCCCAGGCCACTATTTCAGCGGCAATCGGAGCCGTCGTCGCAGCCTTGATCGCGGGCTCGGCGCCGGCCGGAGCCGGTCCTCCTCGCCTGCTCGGGCTCCGGATCTCGAACGGCGGCACTCCGTTTGCCGGCGACACGCCGCTGCTCGCGACCGTGAGCCCGAACGGGGACGGCTTCCGCGACCGCGCCTTGATCCGCTTCAAGCTCGACCGTTCAGCGTCCGTTGAGGTCCGCGTCGTCGCCACCGACGAGGTGCGCCGGCCGGTGAAAACGATCTGGACGACGAGGAGACGCCTCGCCGCCGGCCCGCACACGATCGGCTGGAGACCTGCGCGCACGACGCCGGACCGGACCTATCTGGTCCGGTTCCTCGTCGAGGGCCGCACAGGCGGCCGGCGCGTGTACGGCTTCGAGCCGCCGCGGCGCGGGCGCTTCACCAGCGGCCTCGTCGTGCGGGTGCAGGGGATCGACGCCGGCTTCCTGGCCCGCAGCTACCCCGTGGGCGGCGACGCGACGGTGGCGATCTCGACGGACGCGCGGCGGATCCGGCTGCAGCTCTTCTCGTTCGCCACGCTGCCGCGGCCGACCGTTCGCGACCTTCGAACGGGAGGCGTGGCGGTCGCGCCCGCGGTGCGCCTCGACCTGCAGCACCGCGGGAGCGCGCCACGATTCGTGCAGATCAGCCACGCGGGCGTTCCCGAGAGCGGCCTCTACTTCCTGCGTGTCACTTCGGGAGACCGCCGCGTGGGCTACGCGCCGCTGATCCTGCGTCCCCGCAAGCTCGGCGAGCACCGGGTCGCGGTCGTCCTCTCGACCAACACCTGGCAGGCCTACAACTTCCTCGACGCAAACGGCGACGGCTGGGGCGACAGCTGGTACGTGAGCGGCGCCACCCGCGTCGTCGACCTCCGCCGCCCGTTCCTCGACTTCGGCGTTCCGTTTCGCTTCCGCGACTGGGACCTCAGCTTCATCTCGTGGCTGCGGCGGACGGGCAAGCAGGTGGACTACATCTCGGACGACGACCTCCAGCGCATCCGCACCGGCGACACGCTGCGGCGCAACTACGACCTGGTCGTGTTCCCCGGCCACGAGGAGTACGTGAGCGACCACGTCTACGACATCGTCACCCGCTACCGCGACCTCGGCGGGCGGCTGATGTTCCTCTCGGCGAACAACTTCTTCTGGAAGGTGCGGCGAGAGGGGTCTCTGATCCGCCGCGTGCAGATGTGGAGAGCGCTCGGCCGGCCGGAGGCAGCGCTCGTCGGGACCCAGTGGGTCGCGAGCAACTACGGCTCGGTGCAGGGGCTCTACACCGTGCAGGGAGCGGGCTCGACGCCGTGGGCCTTCGCGGGCACCGGCCTTCGAAACGGCTCGACCTTCGGCCGCTACGGAATCGAGATCGACGCCCGGGCGCCGAGCTCGCCTCCGGGCACGCGCCTGCTCGCCCGGAGCCCGGGCCTGATCGGCACGCACGACGCGGAGATGACCTACTACGAGACCGGGGCCGGCGCGCGCGTCTTCGCGGCTGGGGTCGTCAACTTCGCGGCGTCGATCAACGACCCGGCCGTCTCGCGGCTCGTCGAGAACCTCTGGGACCGGCTGACCCGCTAGCCGCGCGGAGCGTCGTACTCGTAGAAGCCGCGGCCGCTCTTGCGGCCGAGCCGCCCGTCGCTCTGCATCTCGAGCAGCCGCTCGGGCGGAGCCATTCGCCCCTCGCCGAGCGCGCCGTGGAGTGCCTCCGACGCGTGGACGTGGACGTCGACGCCGATCAGGTCGATCAGCGCGCAGGGCCCGATCGGCCAGTTGGCGCCGAAGCGCATCGCGCGGTCGACGTCCTCCGGGCTGACGCGCGCCTCGTCGAGCACGCGCACGCAGTCGTTGAGCAGCGGGATCAGGATCCGGTTGACGATGAAGCCCGGTGTGTCGTTGCAGGCGACGGGCTCCTTGCCGATGCGCTGGGCGAACGCGTAGCCGGCGTCGAACACCTCGTCGCTCGTCTGCGCGGTGCGGACGACCTCGACGAGTGGCAGCACCGGCGCCGGGTTGAAGAAGTGCAAGCCGACGATCCGCTCGGGACTGCTCGTCGCGTGGGCGATCTGGGTCACGGAGAGGGCCGAGGTGTTCGTGGCGAGGATGGCGGGTGCGGGGACTACGCGGTCCAGCTCGCCGAAGAGCTCTCGCTTGATCTCGAGGTCCTCGAAGGCGGCCTCGATCACGAGCTGGCACGAGCCCAGGTCGGAGAGCTCGGTCGTCAGCGTGAGCCGGCCGAGTGCGGCGTGCTTCTCCTCTTGGGTCAGGCGCCCCTTTTCGACGCCCCGGGAGAGGTAGTGGTCAATCGTCCCGCGCGCGCGCTCGCCGAGTTCCTCGGAAACATCGCGCCCGACGACCTCGAGGCCGGCCTGAAGGCAGACCTGTGCGATCCCGGCACCCATGGTGCCGAGCCCGACCACGCCGACCCGGGAGATCTCCACGGCGCGCGATCCTATGCGCTCCGCGCTCCGAGTTCACGGGCACGCGTGAACCTCTTCCCCCCGGGGGCCTTCGGCCCCTAGCCCCCGCTTTTGAGGGTAGCGGCGAAATCGTCACGTGTCTGTGACGGCTTCGTGCCGGAAGTGTGTCCTCTGCTCCGAGCCTAGAGACGCTCGATGACCGCGGCGATCGCCTGGCCGAAGCCGATGCACATCGTCGCCATGCCGTAGCGCGCGTCTCGCCGTTCGAGCTCGTTCAGGAGCGTCGCCGTCACCCGCGCGCCCGTCGCGCCGAGTGGATGGCCGAGCGAGATGCCGCCGCCGTTCGGGTTCACATCTGCCCACCGCTCCTCGAGGCCTGTATCGCGCATGAACTGGAGCGCGACCGACGCGAACGCCTCGTTCACCTCGACGACCGCGATGTCGTCCCAGCCGAGCCCCGCTCGGGCCAGGGCGCGCTCGCACGCCTGCGGATTGCCGTGCAGCATCAGCCGCGGGTCGACGCCGGCGAGGCCGAACGACACGAACCGCGCCCGAGGCTCGAGCCCCAGGCGCGTGCAGGCCGCGTCGCTCACAACGAGCACGGCGGCCGCCCCGTCGCAGATCTGGCTCGAGTTCCCCGCCGTCACCTTCCCCTCGGGCAGGAAGGCCGGCTCGAGCGCGGCGAGCGCTTCCGGCGAGGTGTCAGCACGCGGTGTCTCGTCGACCGCGAAGAGCACGCCCGCGTGAGGGTTCGAGACCTCGACCGGAACGATCTCGCGCTCGAAGCGCCCCTCCTCGATCGCGCTCAGCGCCCGCCGGTGCGACTCGTAGGAGAACGCGTCGAGCTCCTCGCGCGACAGTCCCCACTCCTCGGCGATCAGCTCCGCCGCGATCCCCTGCGGCACGATCTCCCATCGCTCGAGCAACGTGTTCGAGAGATCGCCGCCGCTGGAGCCCATCGGCACGCGCGACATCGACTCGACGCCCGCCGCGACGACGACGTCGAGCTGTCCCGACCACACCGCGGCCGCCGCGTTGAAGTTCGCCTGCAGCGAAGAGCCGCACTGCCGGTCGACGGTCGACCCGGGAACCGACTCGGGCCAGCCGGCGACGAGCGCAGCCATGCGCGCGATGTTCCAGCCCTGCTCGCCGACCTGGGAGACGCAGCCCATCTGCACGTCCTCGACCTCGGCTGGGTCGAGCCCGTTCCGCTCGGCGAGGCCGTTCAGCACCTGCCCAGCGAGCTCGTCCGCACGAAGGCTGGCCAGCGTGCCGTTCCGCCGGCCGATCGGTGAGCGGACGGCGTCGACGATCAGAGCATCGGCACGCGCCATCGCCGCTCTAGACTAGCCCGCGTGGCCACGACGACCACCGAGCGCAAGCTCTTCGTCGCCGGCGAGTGGGTCGAGACGGGCGACTGGCTCGAGGTGCGCTCTCCGTACTCCGGCGACGTCGTCGGACGAGTCGCCAAGGGCGAAGCGGACGAGACGAGGCGCGCAATCGACGCGGCCGAGCAGGCGCTGCGCGAGCCGCTCCCGGCGCACAGGCGGGCCGAGATCCTCGTGAAGGTGGTCGCCGGCCTCGCCCGGAGGCAGGACGAAGTCGCGCGGCAGATCTCCGACGAGGCGGGCAAGCCGATGAAGGCGGCGCGGGTCGAGGCCAAGCGCGCGATGTCCACGTACACCTTCGCCGCGGTCGAGGCGCGCAAGCTCGCGGGAGAGATGGTGCCGATGGACGCGGCCCAGGCCGGCGAGGGCAAGCTCGGCTTCACGCTGCGCCGGCCGATCGGGATCGTCGGCGCGATCTCGCCGTTCAACTTCCCGCTGAACCTCGTCGCGCACAAGCTGGCGCCTGCGCTGGCGGCCGGCTGCCCGGTCGTGCTCAAGCCCGCGAGCCAGACTCCCCTCTCGGCCCTCCTGCTCGCGGAGCTCGAGGAGGAGGCGGGGCTGCCGCCGGGCTGGCTCAGCGTCGTCGTCGGGCCGTCCTCCGAGATCGGCGACGTGCTGGTCGAGGACGAGCGCGTGAAGGCGATCACCTTCACCGGGTCGGGGGGCGTCGGCTGGGGCCTGAAGGAGCGCGCGCCGCACAAGAAGGTCAGCCTCGAGCTCGGCAACGCGACCCCGGTGATCGTCACGGCGGATGCCGACGTCGAGGCCGCCGCCACGGCGATGGCCGCAAACGCCTTCGCCTTCGCCGGCCAGAGCTGCATCTCGGTGCAGCGGCTGTACGTCGAGCGACCCGCGTACGAGACCTTCGTCGAGAGCTTCCTCCCGCGCGTGCAGGCGCTGAAGCTCGGCGACCCGGCCGACGAGGAGACCGACGTCGGACCCGTGATCGACGCTGATGCCCGCGAGCGGATTCTCGAGTGGATCGAAGAGGCGCGCTCTGCCGGCGCCGAGATCTTGAGCGGAGGCGAGGAGCAGGACGGCCTGATCGCGCCGACGGTGATCGCGAACGCCTCGCCCGAGCTGAAGGTCAGCTGCGACGAGGTCTTCGGCCCGGTCGTCACCATCAACGCGGTGGACTCGCTCGACGAGGCGATCGAGCTGGCGAACTCCACGCGCTATGGCCTGCAGGCAGGGATCTTCACGAGCCGCCTCGACTCCGCCATGCGCGCCGCGCAGGAGCTCGAGTTCGGCGGCGTGATCGTCAACGAGGCGCCGACCTTCCGCTCCGATCAGATGCCGTACGGCGGCGTGAAGGACTCGGGCAACACGCGCGAGGGGCCCGCCTATGCCGTGCGCGAGCTGACCGAGGAGCGGCTCGTCGTCATCGACCTCTAGGTTCCGGGCACATGATCGGCTTCGCAATCGCACTGATGGTGATCGGCATCGTCTTCGGGTTCGTGATCCCGTGGGTCGGGGTCACTATCGGCCTCGTCGGGCTGCTCCTGTTCATCGCCCTCGTGGCGGGCTTCGGGCGCCGTGCCGCCAACGAGCCGGGGCACTAAAGGCCTCCTCCCCCGATGCTAGACTCGCGCCGCTCGTGGCGCGTTTTTCCCTGCTAAACCGCATTCGCAGTCGATCTGGCGGCGGTCCTGCGACCACCTCGCCGCGGGTGCTCCGGCGCGCCCCGTCACCGGGCGCGCTACGGCGTGAGCGGCGGGCGATCGTGAAGGCCCGCGAGGAGCGGATCCGCCACCTGGGAGGCCTCACGCTCGAGATGTACCGGCGCTCGAGCTTCCGCGACGAGCTCCTGGTCGAGCATTGCCGCGAGATCATCGCGCTCGAGGAGCGGATCCACGAGCTCGACTCGATGCTGCAGGCCGTCGCGACTGCGCGACGTGCGCCGACGACCTGCGAGTGCGGCGCGCCCGTTCCCTGGGGCTCGCACTTCTGCGCCAACTGCGGCCGGCCAGTCGGCGGGGAGCCCGTGGTCGCTTGCGAGGGCTGCGGCCATCCGCTCCCCGCAGACGCGACCTTCTGCGCCCACTGCGGCCGCGCGGTCGAGGCGAGCCAGGCGGAGGCTGAAGCCGAGGCCTATGCCGACGCGACGCCGGAGCCGGAGCCCGAGCCCGAGCAGGCCGCGGACGAGACGTTCCTGCGCGCAGCCGATCCCTGGGAGCGCTAGTGGCGCACCCCGAGGATGAGCGGCGCTGCCCCCGCTGTGGCACGCCGTACGGGGAGGGCCAGGAGTACTGCCTGGAGTGCGGCCAGCGCCTGCCTGCCGGCTCCGGCCTCGTGGCGGCGCTCGGCTCCAGGTGGCGGCGCCACCTCGGCTGGTACCCGGGCGACTGGGTCTGGCCCGCTCTGCTCGCGCTCCTGGTCGCCGTGGCCGCCGGCGTCGTCTCGGCGGTCTGGCTCGCCGACCAGTCGAGCTCCGCGAACGACACGCTCGTCCTGACGCAGGGCAAGCCTTCGACCGGCGAGTCCACGGAAACGCCGCCCGAGCCGACCACGACCACGCCGACGACGGCCACCACGGGCAGGACCCCCACGCCGCCACCTCCTCCGCCCCCGCGCCCGGCAGTCGTTGCCTGGCCGGCAGGAAAGAGCGGCTGGACGATCGTGCTCGACTCGGTGCCGACCGTGAACGGCCGCAGCGCCGCCCTCGCTGAGGCGCGGCAGGCCCTGCAGCTCGGCATGAAGCCGGTCGGCGTCCTCGACTCGGCGCGCTTCTCAAGCCTCCACCCCGGCTACTTCGTCGTCTTCTTCGGGATCTACGACACGGAGGCGGACGCCCAGAGCCACATCATCGATGCGCACCGTCACGGCTTCCGCAATCCGTACCCCCGCCGAATCACTCCGTGACGTTTACCCAGAAGGCGACGGGGAAGCGGACTTTGTAACACGGCCCTGGTTCGTTAGACTCGGCCTCGCGGCCAAGCCGCCAGGAGAGATTAACCCGCCATTAACAAAGCTTTGCCGGAGATTAATAGGAGCCGGAGATACTGATTGATGGACGAGCGGACGCTTCAGATTCAAGCCTGCATGTATCAGTACTCACGCGCGATCTACCGGTCGATCAAGGATCTCATCGACCCCTACGTCACCCCCGAGACGCGGGTGCAGTACCGGCGCGAGGTGCTCGAGGCCTGCGAGCAGACGATGGAACGCCTCGCCAAGGACCCGCTCTACTTCGCCAAGCCCGACCGCGCCCTCTTCCAGGACCTGCGCCGCTACTTCCCGATCACGTGCCAGGCCCAGGTCGCCTGGGCGGTGCGCGAGGGCGTCGCCGCGGCGGTCGCCTTCATCGAGAGCCAGATCGAGGCCGGCGCCTTCGACGGCGGGATCGCCCGCTGCCGCGCCACCACACGCAAGGGCAAGCCGTGCCAGCGCACGCCGTTGCCGGATCGCGACTACTGCCCGTCGCACCAGCACCTCGAGCGCTCGAAGGTCGCGGCGTAGCCCGCGCCGCCGCTAGGCGATAGTCTCGCCCGAGGTGTCGCATGACACGGACAAGCTGATCCGTCAGCTCTCGCTCGTCGCCTTTCTGATGGCGGAGCGGCGGGCGGTGACCGCGCGCGACATCAAAGGCCAGGTCGAGGGCTACCAGGAGATGTCGGACGAGGCGTTCGCCCGGCGCTTCTACTCCGACCGCGCCGAGCTGATCGCGCTGGGCGTCCCGCTCCACTCGCAGCGGGACGAGTACACGGGCGAGGAGCTCTACACCATGCGCTCCGAGCGCTACTTCCTGCCGCCGCTCGAGCTCACCGACGAGGAGCTCGCGGCCCTGCAGACCTGCCTCTACCTGCTGGAGGGCAAATTCGCCTACGCGGAGCCGTTGCGGCTCGCGCTCCAGAACCTCGCGCTCGGGAGGCCCGGCTTCGCCGAAGCGCCCACGGACACCGCGATGCGCGTCGAGGTGCTCGACCCGGAGTACTCCGCCGAGATGCAGGGGCGGCTGAGCAAGCTCGAGGCGGCGATCTCCAAGCAGCGCACGGTCAAGTTCCCGTACTGGTCGATCTCCCGCGACGAGGAGCGCGAGCGGACGGTCAACCCGTACGCGCTCTTCCAGGACGCGGGAGCCTGGTACGTGGTCGGGCAGGACCTCGAGGCGGAGGCGGAGCGCACGTTCCGCGTCTCGCGCATCCGCGGCGAGATCCGCTTCGCCACGCGCCGCGAACGCGACTTCCGCCTCCCGGCCGAGTTCGACGTCGACCAATACCGCGGCCGCCCGCCCTGGCAGATCGGCGAGCCGGTCGGCGAGGCGCGCATCGAAGTCGGCGGGGACACGGCCTGGTGGGTCGAGCGCACCTTCGGGACGAAGGTCGAGGACGGCGTCTTCGTGACCGAATACTCGAGCCTGCCGCTGCTCGCCTCGTGGGTGCTGCGCCAGGACGGACGCGCGGTGCCGCAGGCGCCCGAGGATCTGCGGCGCGAGGTCGCCCGCGCGCTGAAGCTCGTGCGCGAGCGTCACGAGGGCGCTCCCAAGCGGCTCGCGGCCGAGACCGACGGGCTCGTGGAGGTGATCGCCGAGCGCCCGGCCGCGCCGGTGGCGCCCGAGCGCTTCGCCGTGCTGCAGGCGCTGCTGGCCTACCTGCTCGACCGCTGCGGCGAGGACTCGCAGGCGGAGTTCCCGGCTCAGGAGCTGGTGGACCGCTTCAACATCCCGTTCGAGGCGCTCGAGGAGCACCTCTCGCTGCTCAACCTCGTCAACTTCGGCGGTGGCTGCTACGCCGTCTACGCCGAGCTCGACGGCGACACGATCCGCGTCGACAAGGAGCTGTTCGGCGACACCTTCCGTGCCCCGCCGCGACTGACCCCGCTCGAGGCGCGCGCGATCCGCCTCGCGCTCGAGTTCGTCGGCCCGATGATCGCAGCCGACGCAGGCTCCGCCCTCGACCGCGTGCGCGCGAAGCTCGAGGAGACCTTCGGCGAGTTCGAGCTCGCCCAGACCCCCGAGCCGCACGTGCAGCGCGCCGAAGAGGACCTCGTCGGCACGCTCAGCCACGGCCTGCGCGAGCGCCGCCTGGTCGAGATCGACTACCTCAAGGGTGGCGAGGACGAGGTCTCGACGCACCTCGTCGAGCCGTACTCGCTCGAGCGGCGGTTGCCGTACTGGTACATCCACACGTGGGACCGCACCCGCGACGCCGAGCGCTCCTTCCGGCTCGACCGGATGCGCAGCGCCCGAATCCAGCGCGCGCACTTCGAGCCGCGCGAGGGCTTCGACCCGCATGAGTTCCGGGACGCGCGCACGGCGCGCATCTGGTACTCGAAGGTGATTGCGCGCTGGGAGCTCGAGAAGGGCGCGCGCATGCTGAAGGACGGCTCGGCCGCGGCCGAGCGACCGGTCGGCAGCCCGGAGTGGCTGATGGGCGAGGTGCTCTCCTACCGTGGCGAGGCAGTCGTGCTCGAGCCGCCGGAGCTGCGTCGCGAGATCGCCGAGCGTGCCAAGGCTGTCCAGCGTGAGCTCGGCCTTTCACGCGTCAAAGTGGGCTAGCCGCCGATCGGGATCTCGAGGGTGAAGGTCGCGCCCTGGTTGGGCGCGGAGTCGACCTCTAGCCCGCCTCCGTGGGCCTCGGCGATCGAGCGGGCGATGAACAGGCCGAGACCGGTTCCCGGCAGCGTCGTGCCGGTGCTCGTGACCCGGCCGAACTTCTCGAAGATCAGCCGCTGGTCTTCCTTGGCGATCCCGGGCCCGTGGTCGCGGACGTCGATGTAGACGCGGCCGTCCTCGGGATACGCGCGCACCTCGACGTCTCCGCCGGCCGTCGAGTACTTGATCGCGTTGTCGATCAGGTTCGTCAGGACCTGGCGCAGGCGCTCGGCGTCGCCGCGCACGTCCGGCAGCGGGTCCTGTACCTGCGCCAGCAGCCGCACCTCGTTCTGGCCCACCTGCGCCGTGGCAACGGCGTCGCGCACGAGCTGGCCGATGTCGACGTCGGCGAAGCGGAAGCTGAACGTGCCGGCCTCGATCCGCGAGGTGTCGAGGACGTCCGTGATCAGGTCCGCCAGCCTTCCGGTTTCGCTCGCGATCAGCTCGAGGAACGACTCGCGCTGGTCGGCGGACAGCTCGCGCCAGCGTTGCTGGAGGGTGCGCGCCGCGCCGATCACCGCCGCCATCGGCGTGCGCAGCTCGTGCGAGACGAGCGAGACGAAGTCGGCGCGCAGTGCTGAGAGCCGGCGGAGCTCCTCGACGGTCTTGCGCTCGGCCTCGTAGGCGCTGATGTTCTGGACCGCGCTGGCCACGAGCCGCCCGAGGAGTCCGGCGAGCTCGATCTCCTCGACGGTGAACGAGTCGGGCTCGCGCCTGACGAGCGAGAGCATGCCGATCGACCTCGCACCCTGGAGGAGCGGTGTCGCGAGGCGGCAGCGCAGGCCTAGTGCGAGGAACTCGTCTTCCTCCGGGTAGTCGGCCGCGGCCATGTCCTTGCGGTAGACCGTGTGGTTCGTCCGCAGCAGCTCCTCCAGCAGCGTCCCGTGGATCGGCCGGCCCGAGCCCGGCGGCAGGACATCCTCGGCGCCGGCCCCTGCGACGGCCATCACCTGCGCGATGCCGTTCTCGCTCAGCACGATCGCGATGCGGTCGAAGGGCATCAGGCCGCGCACCTCGCGGATGAACGCGTCGAAGGCCTGGTCGAGCTCGAGCGAGGAGCTGAGCGCCCGCGCGCAGCGGTTCGCGGCCTCGAGCACGTCCGCTCGGCGGCCGAGCTGGTCGCGTAAGCGCTCGGACTCGGCCGCGCGCGACTCGGCGACCGTCGTCTGGCCCAGCAGGCGCAGCATCAGCCAGCCGACGATCAGGCCCAGCAGCACCTCGAGCCCGAGTTGCAATGTGACGTAGTCGAGGTGGTAGCTCCGGGGTGCGAGGCGCCGCTCACGCAGCCACTCGAAGGCAACCATCACCGGCGCGCTCGCGACCACCACGACGAGGGCGCCACGAATTCCGTAGCGCAGCGCCGCCTCGACGAGCGGCAGGTACATCAGCTGCCGGATGGGCGAGCTCGGCTCGAAGCTGTAGATCAGCGTGTACGCGGAGACGATCGCGAAGTCGAAGGTCAGCGCTGCAAAGCCGAGCCGCTTCAGCGACGCCTTGGGCCAGTCGCGGCGCGAGAGCCAGAAGATGAGCAGAGTGCCGACCGCGAGGAGACCCGTCGTGACCCATGCCCAGAGGCGGTAGTCGCCGGGATAGTTGCGGCCGATCGCGACCTGGAAGATCGCGAAGGGCACTGCGCCGAGACGGACCCAGCCGATCCAGCGCTCGACGTCGCGCAGGCGCTTGAGCTCGCCGTTCACGCCGGATCTCCGACTTGCGCGAGCGCCCACTCGGCGTGCTCGCGCAGGATGTTCTCGAGGGCGACGAGCGCGTTCCTGCGCAGGTAGCGCGGGTCGTTGTGCGGGACGAACAGCCTGTCGTAGCGGCTCGCGAGCTCCTCGTCGTCCGCCTCGAGCCAGTCCACGAGCGAGACGTGCGGTTCCGCACCCGGTGGGGGCGGCTGCCCCGCCCGCCGCTTCTCCACTCCGCGGTTCCAGGGACAGACGTCCTGGCAGATGTCGCAGCCGTAGACGCGGTCGCCGAGGGCCTCGCGGTACTCCTCCGGAAACGGATCCGCGGATTGCGTCCAGTACGAGAGGCACCTCGTCGCGTCGAGCACTCCCGCCTCCGCTAGCGCGTCGGTCGGGCACGCGTCGATGCAGAGCGTGCAGGAGCCGCAGCCCGCGTCGAGCGGAGGCGTCGCCTCGAGCTCGGCGGTCGTGACGAGCGTGCCGAGCACGACCCAGGAGCCGAAGCGCCGGGTGATCAGCATCGTGTTCTTGCCGTAGAAGCCGACTCCGGACCGGGCAGCGGCTTCGCGGTCGACGTGCTGGTTCGCGTCGACCAATACGCGATAGCGGCCGCCCAGCCGCCGGCCGAGCTCGTCGAGGCGCTCCCGCAGCGCCGAGTAGGCGTCCCACCAGGTGTAGCGCGGGAGCCGTCCGTGGCCCGGCGGCGGCTCGTCGCCGTCGGCCCAGTAGCAGAGCGCCGCCGACACGACCGTGCGCGCGCCCTCGAGCAGCGTCTCCGGATGACACGACACCTCGGGCCGCGCCATCGTGAAGCGCATGTCCGCGAACAGCCCCCGGGCGCGGCGCTCGCGGATGTGCCGCTCCGTCTCGTCGTATGGCGCGACCGGAGCCGCCCCGACGGCGTCGAGGCCGAGCTCCTCGGCCAGCAGCGCAAGGTCTCCGGCCTGCATGTGGGAGATTGTGCCCGGATGAAGGCAATTCGGATCCACGAGGACGGCGGGCCCGATGTTCTGCGCTACGAGGACGCTCCCGATCCCGAGCCCGGCCCGGGTGAGGTGCTCGTCCGTCTGCGCGCCGCCTCGCTCAATCACCTCGACCTCTGGGTCCGCAAGGGCCTTCCTTCGGTGCCCAAGCCGCGGATCCTCGGCGCGGACGGGGCAGGCATCCGGGAGGACACCGGCGAGCGTGTCGTGATCAACCCGGGCATCGAGCACGGCGAACAGATCAGCGTCGTCGGCGAGCACATGGACGGCACGCACGCGGAGCTCGTCGCAGTCCCGGAGACAAACGTCTACCCGCTTCCGGACGAGATCTCGTTCGAGGACGCGGCGGCGTTCCCGCTCGTCTTCGAGACCGCGTACCGCCTGCTGGTCACCCGCGCCCGGCTGCGCGAGGGCGAGTGGGTCCTGCTCTGGGGGATCGGCAGCGGCGTAGCCACCGCCGGCCTGGCGATCGCGAAGGCGCTCGGGGCGAAGGCGCTCGTCACCTCCTCGAGCGACGAGAAGCTCGAGCGGGCGACGGCGCTCGGCGCGGACGCGACGGTGAACCACGCGACGGGCGAGGTGCGCGAGGCCGTGAAGGAGGCCACCGGCGGCGCCGGTGTCGAGGTGGTGCTCGAGCACGTCGGCGAGGCGACCTGGCAGACCTCGATCCAGGCGGCGCGCTCGGGCGGGCGCATCGCCGTCTGCGGCGCGACCTCCGGACCGAACCCGCCCGCGGCGCTGCATCGCATCTGGTGGAAGCAGCTGTCGATCCTCGGCTCGACGATGGGCACGCGAGAGGACTTCGAGGCTGCCTACGAGCTGGTCAAGAGCGGCCGCGCGAAGCCGGTGGTGGACTCGGTCTACCCGCTGGAGGAGGCCCGCGCCGCGCACGAGCGGATGGAAGCCGGAGAGCAGTTCGGCAAGATCGTGCTCTCGATCCCGTAGGGCTAGTGGTGCAGCGCGCGACGGGCTTCGAGACGCTCCTCGAAGCAGCGCTGCAGGTAGTCACCCCGCAGCTTCGGCAGCACCCTCGGCATGGGCGGCGGCACCGGGATCACGACGATCTCAGTCACGCGCTCGCCGTGGCAGCGCTTGTAGGCGTCCTCCTCGCCCAGCACCGGCTGCTGAGGCGTGCGCCTGAGCCAGCCGAACAGCCGAGCGAAAAATGTCATCACGCGGGTCATACCACGTTCGCCGCCTCCGGCCAACGCCCGCTCACTCGAGCTCGAGCAGGACCTCCTCGACGACGACGCCCAGACGCTCGTCGTGCTCCGCGCGCGAATCCACCTCGACGAAGCCGCACTTCTCGAGCACGCGGATCGACGCGGGGTTGCTGCGCGCCACCCACGCGTACAGCGGGCGGGTAGTCAGCTCCTCCGTCAGCTCCGCCAGCGCGGCCGTCGCCAGGCCCTGGCCCCAGAACTCGCGGCCGACCCAGTAGCCGACGAGCTGGCGCCCGTCTTGCCGCCACGAGAGGACATTCCCGACGACGCGGCCATCGTGCTCGATCGTCTTCTTGATGGCCGCGTCGTCGGCGAGCACCCGCTGCCAGTGCGCATCGAAAGCGTCGCGGTCGCGCGCGGGAAAGAGCGCCATCGCGGTCGCCTCGGGATCGAGCTGGTGCTCGTAGAAGACTTCGAGGTCGGACGCGACGACGTCGCGCAGCACTAGCCGAAGCCGAGGATGAACTTCGCGTCGTCGGACATCTTCTCCGGCGTCCACGGGGGATCCCACGTGAGCTCCGTCTCGACGTCCTCGACCTCGGGCAGGGCCCGCACGACCTCTTCGATGTTCTGCTGGATCAGCGGACCGGCCGGGCAGCCCATCGAGGTGAGGCTGTACATCACCTTCACCTTCGGACCCTGTACCTCCGCGTCGTAGACCAGGCCGAGCTCGACGATGTCCATCCCGAGCTCGGGATCCTCGACGGAGCGGAGCGCCTCGATTACGTCATCGCGTGTCATGGAGCGTCAGGGTATCGCGGCAGGCCGTCGTCGGGGAGCTCGTCCCACACCGCGCGCGAGTCGACGAATTGGTGCCACTGTGGCCGGATGCCGGGATCGCCGTCGAGCGAGCCCAGCCGGATCGAGACCTCGTCGCCCTCGGGCCAGTGACCGCCGAAGAGGCTCGAGCCGCACACGGAGCAGAAGACCTTCACGACCGTGCCGGTCTCCGGGCGGTAGACGCGCAGCAGCTCTTCGCCCTCGAGCAGGCGGAACTGCTCGCGCGGAACGCGTCCCTGGGAGAGCCCGAACGTGCCGGACTGCTTGCGGCAGAGCGAGCAGTGACAGTGGTTCGCGCGCAGGAACGGCAGCTCGACCTCGTACCGCACACCCTCGCAGAGGCAGCTCCCCTTGACGACCTCCGCCATCAGTAGCCGAGCAGGCGCACTTCCTCGCGCCGTTCGCGGGCGAAGAAATGGATGCCGTCGACGAAGCGGACCCAGTTGCAGCGCGTGCACATCACGAGCGAGTGCGTTCGCGCGCTGTCGGCAAGGAAGCGCACGCCGCGCAGCAGGTCGCCGTTCGAGACGCCGGTCGCGACCATGATCACCTCGCCGGGTGCCAGGTCCTCGATCGTGAAGAGCCGCTCCAGGTCCTCGACGCCCGCCTCCTTCGCCGCCTCGACCTCGCTGCGCGAGGTCGGCCAGAGCTGCGCCTGCAGCTCGCCGCCCAGGCAGCGGAGCGCCGCGGCCGTCAGCACCGCCTGGCGCGTGCCGCCGATCCCGACCGAGAGGTGGTCGTTCGTCCCGCGGATCGCGGCCGAGATCGAGGCCGTCACGTCACCATCCTGGATCAGCTTGATGCGCGCGCCCGCGGCCCGAATCTCCTCGATTAGGTCGTGGTGCCGCGGCCGGTCGAGCACGATCGTCGTCACGTCGTTGACCATCCGCCCGAAGGCGTCGGCAATCGCGCGGATATTGTCGCCCACCGGCTTGCCGAGGTCGATCGCGCCTCGCGCCTTGGGCCCGACCGCCATCTTGCGCATGTACATGTCCGGAAGCCGCTGGAACGAGCCGGGGTCGCCGATCGCCACCATGGCCATCGCCCCGTAGCCGCCTCGCGCGACGACGCCGCGCCCTTCGAGCGGGTCGAGCGCGAGATCGACCTCCGTTCCCCCGGCGCCGACCTTCGTGCCACCTGCGAGCTGGCCGCCCTCGCCGCCCGCACCGATCACGATCTGCCCGTCGATCGGCAGCTGCTCCAGCGCGAGGCGCATCGCGGTTGAGGCGTCCTCCTCTGCGGTTTCCTGGTCGGCCCGGCCGAGCCACCGCGCTCCGGCCATTGCCGACCGCTCGGTCACCCGCGCGTAGCTCTCGCAGAGGCAAAAGCGCGCCTCGGGCGCCGTGCCTGCCTGCGGCTTCTCGGGCTGCGTCTGGGTCACGGGCTCACCTGCAGCGGCTCGGCGGCCTGGAGCACGAGCTCCATCACCTTGCCGATCGCGTCCTCGATGTCGCCGTTCTCGATCACCGGCACGTCGTGCTTTTGCGCGCGACCCAGGATGTACGCCTGGACGAGCCGGATGTCGTCGAACGCCTCGAGGTACTTCTCGTAGGGCCGCACGCCTTCGGAGTCGTTGTCTCGAATCCAGAAGTGGCTCGCGTGCGCCTCCGCATCGGAGATCGCGAGCACGCACTGCACGACGAGCGCGCCCTCGATCGTGCGCGGGAGCATCCCGGGCACGAGGTGCACGCCCTCGATCACGACCGACCAGCCCTCCTCGAGTGCGCGGTCGATCGCGGCCTGGACGCCGACGAGCACGTCGCGCGTCTGCTCGAGGAAGCCGTCCAGCACCGCCTCGCTGCCCTCGGCGTCCTCGTCCGCGGTCGCGCGGCCGGCCTCGAAGCTCGAGAAATGGATCGCGGGCATGAACTCCCGCGAGAAGAAAGCGCGCATCGTCTGGCGCACGAAGTCGGTCGAGGTCACGCGCGTTACCCCGAGGCGGTAGGCGACGTCTGTGGCGACCGTGGACTTCCCGGTGCCGGTCGCGCCGCCCACGAGCAGGATGATCGGCAGGTCGAGCTCGTACAGATCCTGGTAGCGCCGCAGGCTCCGCATCGCGGTCGCGCCGTCCTCCGGCCCGAGGGCCTCGACGGCGAGCTCCTCGAGACGCTCGAGCGAGATCGACTCCCTGCCGCTGCCCACGATGTCGGCCTCCACCGCCAGCGAGAGCTCGTAGGCGCGATCGGCCGAGAGCCCGGCCGCGATCAGCGCGCGCGCCATCAGGCCCTTCGAGAAGGGCAGCCCGTCCTCGCCGCCGAGCGGCAGCGGCTGGCGGAAACGGCGGTCGGTCACCGGGCGACCGTCTCTCGAGCGACTGCCTCGTCGGCAAGCCGGATCAGCTCGGTGTCGAGGTCGTGCACGCCGGCCGGCACGAGCTCGTTGTCGGCGAAGACCACCTCGACGCCGCGCTCGAGCGCAGCCTCGGCGACGACGTCGATCGCGGCCGCCTTGATCTCCACCAGGTAGAGCTCGGCATCGTCCGCCCTGGCCAGGTCCGCGCGCAGCTCGTCCCGGCGGGCGAGGTTGCCCGACACCAGCACCACCTCCGCTCCGAGCTCCTCGTGCAGGTGCCGCTCGATCGCCTCGTGCGCGTGTGCAGGCGCGGTCGAGAAGTAGGCGACGCGCTTGCCCAGGACGGGCACCGCGGGCCGCGGCCTGAGCTCGACCGCGATCACCGGCAGCTCCTTGACGTCGTGGATCGCCCGCACGAGCTCGTCGTCGAGCCCGCCGGTGACGACCACCAGGTCGGAGATGAGGATCCGGTAGGCGTTCAGGTAGCCGGTCACGATCTCGCGAGGCTGAGCGGTGCTCGTGACCAGGACGCGCGCGCCGGTCTCCACCGGCGGGATCGCAGCGCCGCTGCCGTCGAAGATCACCAGGTCTGGCTCGCGCTCCGCGGCGAGCGCGGCACCGGCGAGCACGTTCGACTGCCCAGGCGAGCCGGCCAGGCCTCCTCCGCAACGCCTGCAGCCGATCGTCACCACGCCCGCGAGGGCAGCGGTCTCGAGGTAGTCGGAGGCCGCGTGCCGGCCCTCGCGCGAGAGCTCGAGCAGGCGCTCGAGCGTCGGCTGCACCTCGGCCACCTCCGGCTCCGGAGGGCCGCCGCGGCCCATCGCGACGACGACCACGTCGCGGTCGCCGGCGAGCAGGCGGGCAACGTGCCCGGTGACGGCGGTCTTCCCCACGCGCTTGCCCGTCCCGATCACCGAGAGCGCGGGCAGCGGGAAGGGAGCGAAGTCGGGCGGATCGAAGCGAAAGTCGGGCCCGACGTAGGGCAGCCCCAGCGCGAGCACCGTGCTCGCGACCCGAAAGCGCTCGCGCGGCCCCAGCACCGGCTCGTCCGAGAGGTCGACCACGACCTCCGGCTCGAGCTCCGAGATCGCCACGGCGAGGTCGTCGACCACGGGCACGCCGTAGTCCTCGCCGCCGCGCAGCTTCTCGGTGCCACCCGCGAGCCACACGGCCGCGACCTCGTAGGGCAGCGCCGCCAGTGCGTCCCGCACCACGGGCGCGTAGTGCTCACCGTCCGAGATCACCAAGGCGCGCATCAGGTCCTCGCCGTGACCTCGTCCTCGATCCGCGTCGTGTACTTCTCGAACGCGCGGGTCTCCGTCGAGAACTGGATGATCCGCTCCTGCCCGTGGAACGGGTACTTGCGCCAGACGTCGACATGGCGGTCGCTGACCTCGATCACGTTGTAACAGGGCCTCGTCTTGCCGCGGAGGCGCTGCGAGGAGACCGTGCCCGCGTTGACGACGAACAGGTTCTCGAGCCGCCACGCGTACGGCACGTGTTTGTGGCCAGAGAGCACCAGGTCGACGCCCGCTCGCTGCAGGCACTCGATGCAGTCGCCCGCGTCGTAGACGACGTTGCGCTCGCGCCCCGTGCCAGGGACCGGCAGCAGGTGGTGGTGCAGGACGAAGATGCGCAGGTCGGCGTCGCCGGTGAACTGCTCCTCGATCCAGCGGTAGCGCCCGCGGCCGATCTGGCCGTGGTCGAGGTCCGGCTCCGTCGAGTCCACGGCGACCACGGTCACGCCGCCGAGCTTCATCACCGAGTTGCGCTCGCCGAACATGTCCTCGAAGTGGACGTACCCGACGTTGCGCGAGTCGTGGTTCCCCGGGATGACCACCATCGAGTCGCAGTTGATCCGGTCGAGGTAGGCCTTCGCCATCGCGTACTCGTGCTTGAAGCCGAAGGTCGTGAGGTCGCCCGAGCAGATGACGAGGTCGGGATCGAGGTCGTTGATCTCGCTGACGGCCCGCTCCATCAGGTTGGGCACGAAGTCGGGTCCTCCGCAATGGATGTCGGAGATCTGCGCGATCGTGAACGCCCCGCCGTTCTGGCCCTGCGCCATGTCCCGAAGTGTAGAGCGGCCTAGAAGATCGCCTGGACGGGCCAGTACAGCGCAGCCGCAACGAGGCCGGCGGCCGGGATCGTCAAGAGCCAGGCGACGACGATGTTTCCGGCGACGCCCCAGCGCACCGCCGAGAGACGCTTCGTCGCGCCGGCGCCAAGGACCGACCCCGAGATGACGTGCGTCGTGGACAGCGGGTACCCGAGCTTGGTCGCGAAGTAGATCGTCGCCCCCGCGGTCATCTGCGCGGCGAAGCCGCTCGCCGGCTCCATGCTGATCACCCGCTGCCCGAGAGTGCGCATGATTCGCCAGCCGCCCGAGTAGGTGCCGAGGGCGATCGCGAGGCCGGACGAGACGATCACCCAGGTCGGGATGTAGAAGTGCGAGATGTGGCCGCTCTCGAAGAGCGCGAGCGCGATCACGCCCATCGTCTTCTGCGCGTCGTTGGCGCCGTGGGTGAACGCGACCCAGGTTCCCGACACGAGCTGGCCCAACCGGAACGTGCGGTTGGCGAAGCCCGGCGTCAGCCGGAGCAGGGCCCAGAAGATGAGCAGCAGCAACACGAAGGCGCCGGCGAACGCGATCACGGGGGCCACCACACCCGGGATCGCGACGTTGTGGACGAGCCCGTGCCACTGGACCCCCGAGGTGCCGGACTGCGCAAGCGCTGCCCCGACGAGCCCGCCGATGAGCGCGTGCGAGGAGCTCGACGGCAGCCCCAGCCGCCAGGTGATCAGGTTCCAGGCGATTGCTCCGAACAGGGCCGCGAGGATGGTCTGCTCGGTCGCCAGCCCGGTGTCGATGATCCCCTTCCCTACCGTCTTCGCGACCGCGGTCGTGACGAAGGCGCCGGCGAGGTTGGCGATCGCCGCGATCAGCACCGCTAGGCGCGGTGAGAGGGCGCGCGTCGAGATCGAGGTCGCGACGGCGTTGGCCGTGTCGTGGAAGCCGTTGGTGAAGTCGAAGCCGAGCGCGACCAACACGACGACCACGACCAGGACGTTTTCCATGGCCTAGCGGTTCTTCACGACGATCGCCTCGAGGACGTCGGCGGCGTTCTCGAGCGCGTCCACCGCTTCCTCGAGCCGCTCGTGGATGTCCTTCCAGCGGATGATCACCTTCGCGTCGTCCGTCGAGCGGAAGAGCTCGGCTACCGCATCGCGGACGAGCGTGTCACCCTCGTCCTCGAGCTCCCGCAGCTCGCCGAGCTGGTCGCTCGAGTCGCGGAAGCCGTCGAGCCGCCGCACCGCCTCGTCGAGCTTCGTCGCCGCGCGCAAGATCACGTCGGCCTGGCTCCGCGCCTTCTCCGGTACGCGCTCGACCCCCCACGAGCCGAGGTTGTCAGCCGCCTCGTCGACGTGGTCGCAGATGTCGTCGAGCGCGCTCGCGAGCCTGTACATGTCGTCGCGGTCGAACGGCGTCACGAAGGACTTGTTCAGGAGCAGCACGACCTCGTGGGTGAGGCGGTCGCCCTCGTGCTCGCGCTCCTTGATGCGGGAGACGAGCGCGTCACCGTCCTCGGGGAAGCGGTTGAGCAGCTCGACCAGCAGCCGGGCGATCTCGATCGTGTTCGCCGAGGCCTGAGCGTAGAGCTCGAAGAACTCGTGCTTCTGCGGTGTCAGCCGGAATCGGGGCATCGCGCGAGCGGCTTCTATCAGGTTCGGGCGAGGGTTCGAGCGAGAGGCCGCGTCCGCACCCACTGCTACCCTGCCTGCTGGGTGGGAGAAATAGCGGATTTCCAGGCATATCGCGGGGCCGAGCCGCCGCGGTTCGCCAACGAGGCCGAGCGCGAATGCGCCAAGGTGCTGGACTTCTACCGCGTCCCCTGGGAGTACGAGCCGCACACGTTCGTGCTCGAGCAGGGCGAGGACGGCCGCACCGTCCAGGCGTTCACACCTGATTTCTTCCTTCCCGAGCAGAACCTCTACCTCGAGATCACGGTCATGAAGCAGCGGCTCGTGACGCGCAAGAACCGCAAGCTCCGCAAGCTCCGTGAGCTCCACCCCGAAGTCAACGTGAAGCTTTTCTACAAACGCGACATCGAGCGGCTGGCCCAGCGGTACCGGCTCGACCTGGCGTCATAGGGACCGACCCCCGCATCGGCGAGGTCTTCCTCACCGCCGAGGAGCTGGGGACACGAGTCGACGAGCTCGGCGCGCAGATCGCGGCGGACTTCGCAGGCCGGGAGCTGCTGCTCGTCTCGCTGCTGAAGGCGAGCGTCGTCTTCCTCACCGACCTCTCGCGCGCCATCCCGATCTCGCATCAGATCGACTTCGTCGAGCTCGCCGGCTACAACGGCGCGGATACCGGCGGCCACTCGCGCGTTCGGCTGCTGAAGGACACGGTGATACCCGTCACCGGGCTCGACGTCCTCCTCGTCGAAGACGTCGTCGACACCGGGCTGACGCTCAACTACCTGCGCAAGCTCTTCGACCTGCGCAAGCCGGCGAGCCTCGGCGTCGTGGCGCTGCTCGACCGTCCTTACCGGCGCCTCGTCGACGACCTGCCCGTCGACTACGTCGGCTTCACCGTGCCTGACGAGTTCTTCGTCGGCTACGGCTTCGACGTTGACGGCCGCTGGCGAAACCTGCCCGACCTGCGCCTCGCCAAAGTTTAGTCAAGACTAAACTTTGGGCTACACTGAGGCCGTGATGGCGACACGGTCAGGCGCGGTCGCCACCGGCTCGGTCCAGGCGGCGCAGCGGGCATTGGGCGGCCCGAGCAAGGGCTGGCGGATCCTGCCGTTCCTCGGCCCCGCCTTCGTGGCCTGCGTCGCGTACATCGACCCGGGCAACTTCGCCACCAACATCGCCGGCGGAGCGAAGTACGGCTACACGCTCTGCTGGGTGATCCTCGCCGCGAACCTGATGGCGATGCTGATCCAGACGCTGTCGGCCAAGCTCGGTATCGCCACGGGCCGCAACCTGCCCGAGGTCTGCCGCGAGCAGTTCTCCCGCCGCACCTCGGTCGGCCTCTGGATCCAGGCCGAGCTGATCGCGATGGCAACCGACCTCGCCGAGTTCCTCGGCGCCGCACTCGGTTTCCACCTGCTGTTCGGGATGGATCTCTTCCCCGCCGCCGTCCTCACCGGGTTCGTCACCTTCGGGATCCTCGGCCTTCAGCGCTTCGGGCTACGCGCCTTCGAGGCGGTGATCGTGGCCTTCGTGGCGGCGATCGGCGCCTGTTACCTCGCCGAGCTCTACTTCGCCCATCCCCCGCTCGGGACGGTCGCCTTCCACGCGGTCAAGCCGGGTTTTGCCGGCGGCGACTCGCTGCTGCTCGCGGTCGGGATCCTCGGCGCGACGGTGATGCCGCACGTGATCTACCTCCACTCGGCGCTGACGCAGAATCGCGTCGTCCCGCGCAACGACGTCGAGGCCCGGCGCCTGTACGGCTACACGAAGATCGACGTTGTGATCGCGATGTCGATCGCCGGCCTGATCAACATGGCGATGCTGGTGGTGGCCGCGAGCGTCTTCTACAAGTCCGGCCTGCTGAACGTCGACTCGCTCGAGACCGCCCACCGGACGCTCGAGCCGATCCTCGGGGGCGCCTCGAGCACGCTCTTCGCGCTGGCTCTCCTCGCGTCAGGCCTCTCGAGCTCGACCGTGGGCACCCTCGCCGGCCAGGTCGTGATGCAGGGGTTCATCAGGCGACAGATCCCGATCTTCGTTCGCCGCCTGGTGACAATGGTGCCGGCGCTGATCGTGGCGGCGATCGGGGTGAATCCGACGAAGACGCTCGTGATCAGTCAGGTGATCCTCTCGTTCGGGATCCCGTTCGCGCTGATCCCGCTGGTCTGGTTCACGAGCCGCAAGGAGCTGATGGGAACGCTCGTGAACCGGCGGGCGACGACGGCGCTGGCAGCGGTCGTCGCCGCCCTGATCTCGGCACTGAACATCTTCCTGCTGGCCCAGACATTCGGGATCGCCTAGCGCCCGGTCGGGCGCAAAACCGGCTACAGGTAGCCGAGCGGGTCGACCGGAGACCCGTTGATGCGCACCTCGAAATGCAGGTGTGGCCCGAAGCAGTGGCCGGTGCAGCCGACGTAGCCGATCGTCTGTCCCTGCGAGACGATCTGCCCGTTCGAGACCGCGATGCTGGACTGGTGGCCGTACGCGGTCGAGATGCCGCGGCCGTGGTCGATCGCGACCAGGTTCCCGTAGCCCGACATCCAGCCCGCGTAGATGACTCGGCCCGAGGCGGCGGCATGGATCGGCGTGCCGTAGGCGGCGCCGATGTCGATCCCCTCGTGCATCCGGCCCCAGCGCCAGCCGAACGGGCTCGTGACCGGGCCGTTGACGGGCCAGATGAAGCCCGCGGCCGAGGGCGTCGCGTCGCCCGGCGAGTACGAGGAGGTCGATTGCGCGGTGCGGATCTGGCCGGCCAGCGCGGCACTTGCCGCCTGCAGGCCGGCGACCTCGTGCAGGTACTCGGCCTTCGACTCCTTGACGTTCTGCAGCGACTCGCGCTTGGCCGACCGCGCGGCCGCCAGGCGGTCCCTGCTCGCCAGCAGCTGGTCGCGCAGCGCCCGCACCTGGCCCGCACGGATCGCAATCGTCCGCGTCTCGGCCGCGACCAGGGACCGGAAGCGCTTCGTATGCGCGCGCTGGACGCGAACGCGCTCCTTCGCGCTGCCGACCTCCTCGGAGATCTTCTTGTCCTGGATCCCGATCGAGTCGACGAGCTGCGCCTTCGTGATCAGGTCACCGACGCTCTTCGAGCCCAGCAGCACCTCGAGTGTGCTGGGATCGCCGCCCTCGTAGAGGTCGACGAGGCGGTTCCCGAGCTGCGCCATCAGCGCCTCGTACTCGTGCCGGTAGAGCTCGTAGCGGCCCGTCTGGAGGCGGAAGAGCTCGTTCAGGTGATCGAGCTTCTGACGATGGAGGTCGAGGTCGCGCTCCAGCGGCTCCAGGCGCGTCGAAACGGCTCCCACCTGCGAGGCGAGACCGCGGATCTCCTGGTTGACCGACGTGATCTCGCCCGCCAGCTCGCGCTCGCGCCGCTCCGCCCAGGCGAGCTTCGCCTGCACCCTCTCGAGCCGCGTGTCGATCGCCTGCTTGCGGCTGGAGACATCGCCGCTTGCAGGCGCGGCCAGGACGGCCAGCAGCACCAGGACGAGCGGAATGAGTAGGCGAGCGCGCATCTTCGCGTGACTTCGGCGGTGCGGCGGGCGTCCCTGCCCGCGGAGGCTATTCGGCCTGCGGCGGCGGGCTCGGGACCGGCCCGGGCTCGGGAACGTGCGCGGGGCCCGGTGGCTCGGAGGGCTCGGGAGTCGGCTCGGGAACGGGCACCGGCTGGGGCGGCGGGCTCGGCTCCGGAAACGGCTCAGGGACCGGCTGGGGCGGCTCGATCGCGGTGGGCTGCACCTGGAGCTGCGCCCGCTGGATCCGCTCGATCGCGCCTGCGGTTGTCTGCTCCATCTCTTCCTCCTTCTTGGTGATCAGCCCGTCGAGCTCTTCCATCTGCGCACGGGCGGATTGCGTCCCTTCCTCGTCACCAGCGTACACCGCTTCGCCAAAAACCCGTGCACATTGGCCTCTTTGTGCGAAGAGCTCGGCCAATTCGCGCCGTTGCCGGAACAGCTCGACGCGTGCGCCGGAGTGGACCGCGAGCGTCTCGACCGCGTAGCCGGCGCGCTCCCGCAGCGCGTGCATCGCCCCGCTTGAGACGCGCGAGACGGCGACGTCGGGGAGCTTCCGGGCGAGGCTCACGAAGAAAGCGAAGAGCACGACCGCGACCCCGAGTAGCGCGCCGCCGACGACGGGATGGCTCGTGGCGAGCAGCGCGATCCCCACGCCGAGGAAGGCTGCCGCCAAGGCGAGCACGGCCCCCGGCGGCGTGACGCCGAAGAAGTGCGGCGTCGCGGTCGCGAGCTCGACCGGCACGGGCCCGGTCTCCTGCAGCGGCAGCTCCTCGACCGCGGTCTCGCCGGCCGAGGCGCCGACCCGCGTGCCGCACTCGGGGCAGAAGCGGCCGCGCTTCGGCAGCCGCGCGCCGCAGTTGGCGCAGCCGCTAGCGGCCGGCACGGGCCTGCTCCTTCTGCGGCTTCGGGTCGAGCGCCCGCAGCGCCTCGGCCGCCCGGCGCCGCAGCGGGCCGACCTGCGCGCGGTAGTCGTCGTCCGAGACCTTCCCTGTGCGGTGGTCGAATTCGAGCTCCTTCAGGGCCGCGAGCGCCCGGTCCCGCTCCTCGGCGAGCGCGATTCGCTCGCGCACGCCCTCCGCGGGCTCGTCGAGGCGGTCGTCAACAGGCGAGGGGTCGCGCAGGAACGGCCGCGCCACGAGCAGGACGCAGGCGATGGCGAGAAGCGCACCGACGGCGAGCCACATCGGCATGCAGGCTACTCCGGGGCGGCTGCGAGCGCGGCCCGGAAGCGGTTCTCGGTGGGGCGCGGCAGCAGCGCCAGCAGCGTAGCCTGCTTGCGTGGCGGCAGCTGGCGCCGCAGGGTCTCGCCGAGCGTCGGGTCCGGGCAACCGCCTTCGTCGTACCGCTTGAGGCTGTTCTTGAGCAAGAGCAAGGCCACGTCGGCCGGATAGACAGTGCTGCCCTGGTAGTGCACGAGGATGGAACGGCCGTGCGCGGCGATCGCGTCGGCCTGCCGGCGGCACTGGGCGTCGCTCCAGCCGGAGCTTCCGCCGCCGCACCCCGCGAGCGCCGCGGCCGCGAAGCACGCGACGAGCAGCCGGATCCCGTGGCGGGCAGTCAGGCTTTCTTGTTGACGTACTTCGAAGGGCACTTCGTCACGAGCGTGTCGCGCTTGGCGACGAAGACGCCGTGGGCGTAGCGGCCGCTGACGACCACGTGCCGTCCGAGCTTGAACTGGTCGGGGACGCTGCCGCGGTAGACGACCGGCACCGAGGCGCTGCCGCCGATGTCGGCGACATGGAAGCGCAGCCCGCCCGTGTCGTAGCCGGCTCCGTGGACCGGGCCGGTGACTTCGCCCACGAGCGAGACCGTGCCGGCGTGGCCCGCCAGCTCGCTCGGCTTCAGCTGCGCTGTGCGTCCGCCGGCAATCGAGACGTAGAGCAGGAAAACCGCGAGCACGCCGGCGACCGAGAGGGCGAGCACGAGTCGGACGGAACGCGGGTTCCGGACCACCCCGTGATTGTAGAGAGGGCTAGAGCTCGCGCGCCGGTTCGGTGCGCCGCGTCGGGATCCGATAGCCGTGCTCCTCGCAGAGGCTGCCCGGATTGTCCTCGGTGAGCGCGTCGCAGTAGCCCTTGCCGTAGGCCGCGCGCATGAACGCGGCTACCACCTCGAGGTTCCACTCGCCGATGTCCGCGGCCTCGCGCCAGAGGTCGGCGAGACGGAGGTCGATATCGAGCTCGAGCAGGTCGATGCGGGAAGGACGCTTGGCCATGCGGCGAAGGTACCGACCGCCTCGGACGGCATACGATCCACGAATGGGAAAGCTCCATTTCGGCCCTGCGCGCGTACCGTCGCGCCATACGCCGAAGACGGCGATCTCGATGCTGCAACGGCGTGGCTTCGACGCCTGCGAGATCGACTTCGAGGGCGGTTTCTGGATGGATTACGACTGGGCCGGACGGTTCGGAGAGCTTGCGCGCGAGGCGAAGATCGCCCTCTCGGTGCACGCGCCGATCGCAGGCTTCATGGGCCACGTCGAGCGCGACAAGAAGCAGCGGATGGCAGTCGGGATGCTCGACCACTCGGCCGGGATCGCCAAGGCTGCGGGCGCGGAGCTCGTCGTCTTCCACCCCGGGTTCCTCCTCGGCCGTACGCGCGCCGCGGCGATCAAGTCGATCTGCGAGCAGCTGACGGAGCTGCGCGAGCGGCTCGAGGGCAAGGACCGCGCGGTGCCCTTCGGGGTCGAGGTGATGGGCCGCGTACGCGAGATCGGCAGCCTCGACGACGTGATCGAGATCTCCCGCCGCTGCGGCTGGGTCCGCCCCGTGCTCGACTTCGCGCACATGCACGCGACGAGCGACGGCGCGTTCACCGACGCCGAGCCGTTTGCCGCAGCGCTCGAGGCCGCCGACGAGGTGCTCGAGCCGAAAGCGCCGTTCCACATCCACTTCTCCGACATCGCCTACGCCAACCGCAACGAGACCAAGCACCTGCCCTACGGCCAGGGCACGCTCCGAGCCGAGCCGCTGAAGGAGGCGCTCCGGAAGTTCAGGCGGCCGGCGACCGTCATCTCGGAGTCGCCGGATCTCGAGTCGACGCAGGCGATTCAGGCGGTGCTGGCCGCTGCGGCGAGGACGCCGTCGCGGCGCGCGTCGAGCCCGTCCGCCTCGTCGTCCCGGCCGCGCTCGCGCAGGAACTGAACGAGCGCCTGCAGGAGCTCGCACTGGTGCTTCCGGTGGTCGGTCGCAGCGAGCGTGTCGTACGCCTGGCGGAGTAGCTCCTCGGCCTCCTCGTCGCGGCCTTGCGCGGCGCGCACGAGGCCGAGCGACATCGTCGTCGTGGCAAGCGACGTAACGTCGTGCGGCCCGACCGTCTCCCGCGCGGCGAGGGCGAAGCGCTCCGCCTCGTCGACCCGACCCTGCACGAGCAGGAGCTCCGCGAGCGAGCGCTGCGTCTCGCACAGCGTCGCGCGGTCCTCCAGTGGGGTGAGGATCCGGATCGACTCGCGGAAGAGACGCTCGGAGCGAGCGATGTCGCCCTTGTGCCGTGCGGTCCACGCGGCGAAGTTGAGTGTGCGGCCAAGCATCCACGCGGCACCAGCCTCGGCGAGGTGCTCGCGGGCCGCCTCGAGCGCGGCCTCGGCGTCGTCGAGCTCGCGCCGGTACAGATGCAGCTGGCCGGCGAAGCGAAGCGCCCTCCCCCGGGACATAGCGCTGCCGCTCTCCTCGGCGAGCAGGATCGCTTGCTCGATCAGCGGCTCGGCGCGGTCGAACTCGAGCCGGGCGAGGTACACGCTTGCGAGCTCGTCGGCGGCCTCGCTCTCAAAGCCCTTGTGCTCTGAGGCCCGCGCGAGCTCGAGTGCCTCGAGCATCACCTGCTCCTCCTTGGCGAGATCCCCGCGCATCCAGGCGATCGTCGCGCGCGCCCGCAGTGCGCGATAACGGCCGGAATGGTCGTCTGGCTCCAGCACCTCGAGGGCGTTATCGATCATCTCCTCCGCGGCGGTCACGTCGGCCTCGCGCAGCACGGCCGCCTCGGCGAGCGTGACGAGCGCCCGGCCCTGCGTCCAGCCGTCACCCTCCTGGATCGCTGCGGCAAGCACCTCCTCCATCTCGCGGGAGACGGCAGGCAGATCGCTGAGCCGGTCGGCCGCACGTGCCGCCAGGTAGCGGCGGCGTGTCGTCGGCTCGAGCTCGACCGCCCGGACGAAGTGCTGGCGTGCGGCACGGTTCGCCTCACGCGCGAACGCGCGCAGACCGGCCTCTGTGAGAGCCTCGGCTGCCTCGCGCTGCAGCTCGGCCGGCGCAGCCCCGTCGAGCTCCGTGAGCAGGGCCGTCGCACGGTCGAGATGGAACGCGCGGATCTCGAGCAGCTCTTCGCCTGCGCGCTCCTTCAGCCACTCGGCGAAGCGCGCATGGTGCTCGGCCCGGGCGCTCTTCGAGAGCCCTCCGTAGGCGACCTCGCGGATCAGCACGTGCTTGAACTTGTACGCGGTCTCGCCCCGAATCGACGAGCGCTCCTCGTCGAGCACGAACTCACGCAGCCGCAGGTCGTCGAGCGGCTCCTCGAGCGACTCCAGCTCAGGCGAGAGACGCTCGAGCGCTCCTTCCCAGAAGGTCCGGCCGATCACCGCGGCACGCTGGAGCAGCGCCTTCGCCTCCGGCGCGAGCCGGTCGATCCGGGCCGCGATCAGCGCCTGGAGCGTGTCCGGGATCCGCCCGATCCCCTCTGCGCCGTCCTCGGAGAGCATCCGCACCGTCTCCTCGAGATACAGCGGGTTGCCTTCGGTCTTGGCAAGCACCTCCTGCCGCTCTTCGAGGGTCAGGCCTCCGTCGGCAAGAGCGTCCACCAGCTCCTCGCTGTCGCTCTCCCCGAGCGGCTCGAGCTCGATCGCCGTCGCCCGCACGCGCCCCCCGCCCCAGCCCGGACGGATGTCGAGCAGCTCCGGCCGCGCGAGCGAGACCAGCAGCAGCGGGGCCTCGCGGACCCAGGTCGCCAGATGCTCGATCAGCTCGAGCAGCGGCTCCTCGGCCCAGTGGATGTCCTCGAAGATCAGGACGAGCGGCTGCTCCTGCGCGACGCGCTGCGCCCACTCGCGAGCCGCCCAGGCGATCTCCTGCTGGCTCCGCTCGGCCTGCACCGCCTCGAGCACGCCGGAGGCGAGGCCGAGCAAGTCGGCGACGACCTCATCCTCGCAGAAGGAGCGCAGCTTCTCGATCGCGACGTCGAGCGGATCGTCGTCGCCGATCCCGGCGGCGCACTTGACCATCTCGGCGAGCGGCCAGTACGTGACGCCCTCGCCGTAGGGGAGGCTGCGGCCGGAGAGCACGGTGGCGCCGTCGATCGCCTCGCTGAACTCGTGCGCGAGACGGCTCTTGCCGACACCCGGCTCGCCGTAGATCGTGAACAGGTGCGCGCGCTTGTCGCGCAGCGCTCGGTCATAGGTGTTCTGCAGCAGCTCGAGCTCCTGGTCGCGGCCGACGAGCGGCGCCCGCCGGACGTGCGGGCGAGCTCCGGACGACCCGCTCGCGCTCAGCGCGCGCCAGGCCCAGACCTGCTGCTCGAGACCCTTGAGGTCAACCGGGCCGACGTCGTCCACCTCGATCCGGCCGAGACTGAGGCGGTGCGCCCCCGGGCCCATCAGCAGCTGTCCCGGCTCGGCGGCCTGCTGCAGCCTCGCCGCCACGTTGACGGCCTCGCCGGTGGCGAAGGTCGAGTCGCTGTCGTCCGCAACGACCTCGCCGGACTCGACTCCGATGCGCGCCTCGAGCTCGAGCTCATGCACCGACTCGAGGATCCCGAGGCCGGCGCGCACCGCGCGCTCGGCGTCGTCCTCGTGCGCCTGCGGGATCCCGAAGGCCGCCATCACCGCGTCGCCCGCGAACTTCTCGACGATCCCGCCGTGCGTGGTCACGCAGTGTGAGACTCGCTCGAAGTACGTCTGGACGCGGCGGCGCACGACCTCGGGATCCGCGCCAGCGACGAGCGCGGTCGAATCGACGAGGTCGACGAACAGGACCGTGGCGAGCTTGCGTTCCATGCCTGCAGTGTAGAACGACCTAGAAAGCTGAATCCTTCCGCCCCGAGTAGCATCCGAACGTGCTCGATCCCAGTGTTTTCAAGGCGTACGACGTACGCGGGATCCACCCCTCGGAGCTCGACGAGGAGGGCGCGCAGGCGATCGGCCGGGCTTTCGTCGAGGTCTTCGAGCCGAAGCGGGTCGCCGTCGGGCACGACATGCGCGTCTCCTCGCCGGCGATGGCGGAGGCAGCGATCCGCGGCGCGTCGGAGGCGGGCGCCGAGGTGCTCGACCTGGGGCTGGTCGGTACCGAGATGGTCTATTTCGCGGTCGGCGAGCTCGGCCTCGACGGCGGCATCGCCGTGACGGCCTCGCACAACCCGAAGGAGTACACCGGCATGAAGATCGTTCGCGAGGGCGCGCTGCCCGTCGGCGGCGAGTCCGGCCTGCTGGAGGTCCGCGACCGCGCCCTGGGCGAGCCGAAAGCCGCCGGCTCGCCGGGGAAGGTCGAGCGCCACGACATCTGGGACCTCTACGTCGAGCGCGTGCTCTCGTTCGTTGACCCGGGTGCGATCGCGCCGCTCACGATCGTGATCGATGCGGCCAACGGGATGGCCGGCGTGATGCTCCCGCCGGTGCTCGAGCAGCTGCCGGAGCTCGAGGTCGTCCGCTGCTTCTTCGAGCCCGACGGCACCTTCCCGAACCACGAGCCCAACCCGCTGCTGCCGGAGAACCGCGAGTTCATCGTCGCGAAGACACTCGAGGAGCAGGCCGACTTCGGCGTGGCCTTCGACGGCGACGCCGACCGCTGCTTCTTCGTGGACGACTCGGGGGAGTTCGTGCCCGGCGACTTCATCACGGCCCTGCTGGCGGAGGCCGTGCTCGAAAAGGAACCGGGGGCGAAGATCATCTACGACGTGCGTGCGAGCTGGGCGGTGCCCGAGATGATCGAGCGCTCGGGCGGAGTTCCGCTCGTCAACCGCGTCGGCCACGCCTACATCAAGCACCGCATGCGCGAGGTGGACGCCGCCTTCGGCGGCGAGGTCTCCGGCCACTACTACTTCCGCGACTTCTCGCAGGCGGACTCGGGAGTCGTCCCGTTCCTGCTCATGCTCGAGCTCGTCTCGAAGCGCGGGAAGAAGCTCTCCGAGATCCTGCGGCCCTTCCGGGAGCGCTACTTCATCACCGGCGAGCTGAACACCCCCGTCCCCGACGTCGCCGCGAAGCTGCAGGGGCTCGAGCAGCGCTTCGGCGCCGAGGGTCGGGTCAGCCACCTGGACGGCGTTTCCGTCGACGCCGAGGACTGGCACATGAACGTCCGGCCCTCGAACACCGAGCCGCTCCTGCGCCTCAACCTCGAGGCGCGCACGCGCGAACTGATGGAAAGCAAGCGCGACGAGGTGCTCGCGACCATCCGCGAGCCGTAATCGCGATCAACGATCGGCTACGCTTCGGATGACCGTGGCTGCCGATCACCCATCGGGAATCGAGATCCGGCATCTGACCGCTCTGGAAGCAGTCGCGGAAGAGGGTTCGTTCAGGCGCGCCGCCACGCGGCTCGGCTATGTGCAGTCGGCGATCAGCGAGCAGATCGCAGCCCTGGAGCGAATCGTCGGCCAGCGGCTGGTCGAGCGCTCGCGCGGCGCGGGCGCGCTCGAGCTGACCGAGGCGGGCGAGATCCTGCTCGCACACGCGACGGCGATCGTCGGACGCGTGAAGGCAGCAGAGGCCGACCTCGGAGCGCTTGCCGACGGCTCGGCCGGCTCGCTGCGGCTCGGCATCTACCAGAGCGTGGGCGCGCGGGTGATCCCGCGCCTGCTGCCGCGCTACGCTCGCGACTGGCCGGATGTACGGGTCCTCCCGCGCGAGGCGCCGACCGACGCGGGGCTGTTCGAGTTCGTCGAGCGCGGCGAGCTCGAGCTCAGCTTCGCCGACCTGCCGCTCCACCCCGGCCCTTTCGAATCGGTCGAGCTGCTGCGCGACCCCTACGTGCTCCTCGTCGCAGCCGACTCCCCGCTCGCGCTGGAAGGAGGCCCGGTCGGGCTCGACGACATCGCCGAGCTCCCGCTGATCGGCCACTGGACGTGCCGGGTGCTGCCGCGGGTCGAAGCCGAGCTGCGCGCGCAGGGAGTCGAGCCGAACTTCGTCTTCCGCTCCGACATCCTCAGCACGGTGCAAGCGCTCGTCGGGGCGGGCGTCGGGAGCGCGATCATTCCGCGCCTCGGCATCGACCTCTCGGACACGCGCACGGCAGTCGTGCAGCTCGACGAAGGCGTCCCCGTGCAGCCGCGCGTGATCTCGCTCTTCTGGCACCGTGACCGCTATCGCTCGCCGGCCTCGGTCGGGTTCGTCGAGGCAGCGCGTGAGGTCTGCACGCAGCTCACGGCCGAGCTCGACGGCACCGTCCGCCCCCTCGTTCGGCGCTCCCGATCAGCGTGATCGGAAACGTGCGTCATCCGGTGTGAGATGCGGCGCTACCGTTTGTCCATGAAGCTCGTCGTCGCAGCAGCCGTCGCGCTCGCGCTCGCCGCGCCCGCCTCGGCCGCCCCGAAGCTGAGCCAGTCCGACCGCGCCCAGATCACGAGGGCGATCGACGTCTTCGTCAACCACGCGGTCAAGCGGTCCGACACGGTGGCGGCCTACGACGTCGTCGCACCCGAGCTCCGGCCCGGCATTAGCCGCCGGGAATGGGCAGGCGGCGACATCCCGGTCTACCCGTTCCCCGCGCGGGGGCTGACGCACCCCTGGAACATCCTCTACGTCACGCGCGAGGAGGTCGGGCTCGAGCTCCAGCTGATCCCACGCGCGCACAGCGACGTCGGCCCGATCATCTTCCACATCTACCTGCGGCCGGCGCACGGCCGCTGGCTCGTCGACTCCTTCATGCCTGTCGCGACTCTCGCCCCGCTCGACGCGAAGAAGACGAAGGTGAGGTCGATCCGCGACTTCGCGCCCCAGGCGGCGGGCGGCGTCGCGCTCGGCAACTCCGGCCCGGGCCAGCTGAGCAGCCTCTACCTGATCCTGCCGGTCGCCCTGATCGGCGGCGCGCTGCTCGGCCTCGCCTGCTGGGGAGTCACCCGCGCCCTTCGGAACCGCAAGCTCCAGGGCCCCGGCAGCGGCTCGCTGCCTCCCCTCCCGCGCAGCGGCGCTTAGATTTACCGCATGGCGCTCGAGCTCGGCCGCGTCAGCGACCGCAAGCCTCCGTTCAAGTACTCCGCCCTGACCCGGGTCGGCTTCTCCGACACCGACGCGCAGGGCATCGTCTACTACGGGCGCTACCTCCCCTACTTCGACAGCGCGCGCGTCGAGTACCACCGCCACCTCGACTTGCTCGAGACCCGACCGCGCGAGCACGAGCTCGTTATGCGCGCGAACACGATCGAGTACCAGGCGCCCGCACGGTTCGACGACCTGATCGAGGTCTTCATCCGCGTGGCGAAGATCGGTCGCACGAGCCTCACCTACGAGTGCGCCGCCTACCGCGAGGAGGACGACGTGCTGATGGTGACCGCGACCCAGACGCTGGTGCTCGTCGACCTTGCCGAGCGCCACGCGTGCCCGATCCCCGATTCCTACCGCGAGCCGATCGCGGCCTTCGAGGGCGAGGATCTCGACCAGTGAGCGAGGGCGCACTCGAGGCGATCGAGCGGATCAGCAACCGCGGCGGCGATGCGGAGGAGGTGCTGCAGGCGGTCGTCGACGTCCTACACGACCGCATCGATCACTACTCGTGGGTCGGGATCTACCTCGTCGAGGGACACGACCTCGTCCTCGGGCCGTGGAACGGGCCGGAGGCGACCGAGCACGTGCGGATCCCGGTCGGCCAGGGAGTCTGCGGCGCAGCCGCAGCGAGCGGGCAGACGGAGGTCGTCGACGACGTCAACGCCGACCCGCGCTACCTCGCCTGCTTTCCTTCGACGCGCTCCGAGATCGTCGTCCCAATCGCCTACGAGGACATCGTCGTCGGCGAGATCGACATCGACTCCGACCGGCCGGCCGCGTTTGGCGAAGATGACCGTGTCTTCCTCGAGCGCGTTGCGCTGCTGATCTCGCCGTACTGTCACTAGTATTCCGCCGATGTCACCACTCGGTTACCTCGACGCCGGCTCCGGGAGCATGCTGCTCCAGATCATCCTCGGGGGTGCGGCGGCCATCGGAGTCACGATGAAGCTGACCTGGCGGCGCTTCCTGCGAGCCCTGCGCATCCGCAGGGATGACGACGACACCTAGCCGCACTCCCGAGCCGGCCTCCTTCCGAGATCCCGAGGCGCGGGTGGTCTACTCGCCCGACGGCGAGGTGCTGCGCGAGCTGTCCTCGCGAGGCCGCGAGGACTGGGAAGCTCTTGAGAACGCGCGCTTCTTCCGGCGGGCGCTCGAGGACGGGCGCATCGTCGCAACCGAGGAGATCGAGCCCGGCCTGCTCCGGCACGAGCGCCTCCCGTTCGTGTCGTACCCGTACGAGTGGCCCTTCGAGATGCTGCGCGACGCGGCCCTGCTCCAGCTCGGCCTGCTCGACGAGGCGCTTGCCGAGGGCTTCGTGCTCAAGGACGGCTCGCCGTACAACGTCCAGTGGCGCGGCTCGGAGCCGGTGTTCGTGGACGTCGGCTCCTTCGAGCGCCTGCGCGAGGGCGAGCCCTGGGCCGGCTACCGGCAGTTCTGCACGCTCTTCCTCTATCCGCTGATGCTGCAGGCCTATCGGGGGATCCCGCCGCAGGCGTGGTTGCGCGGGAGTCTCGAAGGGATCGAGCCGAGCGAGGCTCGAGCGCTGCTGCCGCGCTTCCGCCGTGGCGTGCTCACGCACGTCGTCCTGCACGACCGGCTCGAGGCCAAGCACGCCGACCGGGAGCGAGACGTCCGCTCGGAGCTCAAGGCGGCGGGCTTCAAGAAGGAGCTTATCCAGGCCAACGTGCGCCGCCTGCGCAAGCTCGTCGAGCGGCTCTCGCCGAAGCGCGGCCGCTCCGAGTGGGCGGGCTACCGCGACGCGGCCCCGTACAGCGACGAGGACGCGGCGCGCAAGGAGCGCTTCGTCGCCGGCTCGGGCCCGGCGGAGTTCGTCTGGGATCTGGGCGCCAACGACGGCCGCTTCTCGCGGGCGGTCGGCGCGGAACACGTCCTCGCGGTGGACGGCGACGAGCGCGTGGCCGGCGAGCTGTACACGGCGCTGCGCGCGGAGAGCTCGAAGACGATCCTCCCGCTCGTCGTCGACCTGGCCGACCCCTCCCCGGACCGCGGCTGGCGCGGCCTCGAGCGACGTCGGCTGGAGGAGCGCGGGCGGCCGGACCTCGTGCTCGCCCTCGCGCTCGTGCACCACCTCGCGATCGGGCGGAACCTGCCGTTCGCGGAGCTCGTCACCTGGCTGCGCGGGCTCGGCTCGCGGCTCGTGATCGAGTTCGCCGACCGCGACGACCCGATGGTGACGCGCCTGCTGGCCGCGAAGCGCTCGGAGACGCATGAGTCCTACGGGCGCGAGGCGTTCGAACTCGCGCTCGCGGCTGGTTTCGAGGTCGAGCGGCGCGAGGAGCTCGGCTCCGGCACGCGCACGCTCTACCTCGCGAAGCCGCGGTCGTGAGCCGCCCGCAGGCGCAGCCGTGGTGGCTGGCCGGCCTGCACCTGCTCGTGCTCTGGTCGTTCGCGGTCGCACAGCCGCTCTTCGACCTGCTGGGGAAGAACGGCGAGTTCTTCGCCGCGCGCGGGTCGACTCGCTGGGACGTCGTCCTGTTCGCGCTCGTCCTGGTCTTCGTCCCGCCCACGCTCCTGCTCGGGCTCGAATGCCTGTTCGGACGAACTATCCGCTGGGCGGTTCATAGCGTCTTCGTGGCCGGGCTCGTGGCGCTGTTCGTGCTGCAGGCGATCAGGGGGACCGGCGGCTCGGGCTGGCTGCTCGTCGCGGCCGCGGCGGCCGTGGGGGTCGCCGCAGCCGAGATCTACCTCCGCTTCAACACGGCGCGCCTCGTGTTGACGGTGCTCGCGCCCGCGCCGCTGCTCTTTCTCGCGCTGTTCCTCTTCAACTCGGATGCCTCACGCCTGACGCTCTCCGGCGCGGACACGGCGCTCGCCGCCGGCGCGCGGCCGCACGCGCCCGTCGTCTTGATCGCGTTCGACGAGCTGCCGATCAACTCGCTGCTCGACGCCCGCGGCCGCATCGACGCGGCACGCTTCCCGAGCTTCGCCCGGCTCGCCCGCGGGTCGACCTGGTTCGCGCGCACCTCGACCGTGGCCGAGGGAACGACGCACGCGGTGCCGGCGATCCTGACCGCGCGGTATCCGCGTGCAGGCGAGTTCCCCGTCTACACCGACCACCGGCAGAACCTGTTCACGCTCATGGGCAACGGCACGCGGATGCACGTGCTCGACGAGGAGACCCACCTGTGCCCGCCTTCGCTCTGCCCCGGGCTCGAGGGCTCATTCGGCGGCCGCGTCGGCACGCTCGCCGAGGACACGGGTGTCGTCTACCTGCGTCAGCTTCTCCCGGACGACCTCACCGGCGGGATTCCCTCGATCGCGAACGGCTGGGACAACTTCCTGCGCGACGCGAGCTCCCATCACGACCCCGGGCACGTCGATCCTGTCTTCATGTCGTCGCTGCGCCCAGCGGGAGGCGCAGCCCTCTGGTACCTGCACCTGATGTTGCCGCACAGCCCGTGGACGTACCGACCGTCGGGCGAGCGGTACGACATCCGCGCCGCGCCGGGTTGGGGTCCCGACGAGGTCTGGACGGACAACCAGGCGGCCGTCGACCAGTACTGGCAGCGGCACCTGCTCCAGCTCGGGTACGCCGACCGGGTGCTCGGGCGGCTGCTCGCGCGGCTCCGCGCGACCCGGCTGTACGACCGCGCGGTGCTCGTCGTCACCGCCGACCACGGCGTCAGCTTCCGCGCCGGCCAGAAGCGGCGGCCGCTTTCGCCCGCGAACCTGCAGGACATCGCCTACGTGCCGCTGTTCGTGAAGCTGCCTGACCAGCGCCGCGGGCGCGTCGTGCATGAGCCGGCGCGGACGATCGACATCGTGCCCACGCTCGCCGACGCGATCGGCGTGCGCATCCCGTGGCGCGTCGACGGCAAGTCGCTGCTGGGGAGCCGGCCGCCGGAACGCGACGTCGTCCTCGTCAAGGACCGCGGGAAGAAGTTCGTCGTGCCTGCCGAGCGGCTCGAGCGGCTCCGTCAGGAGGCTCTCCGCCGCGAAGTGCGCCTCTTCGGCTCCGGCACTCCACTCCCGACGGTGTTCGCCGTCGGCCGGGACCGCGGGTTGCTCGGCCACTCGTTCGCGGGAGGCCGCCGGATCCGCGACCTCGACCCGATCGACCGCTCGAGCGCGCTCGTCCAGGTCAGCGGACGTGCCGCCGGAGCGCGCTCGGTGACCGTCGTGGCGCAGGGCCGGGTCGTTGCGGTGTCCCCGGTCAAGCAAGGCCGCTTCTGGGCACTCGTCCCCCGCGCGGCGCTCAACCAAGCCGTTCCCCAAGTGTTCGCGCTCGGCTGAGAGGCACCCGGCGCGCCCGGACGGCCGCCACCGGCCGGGCGCGCTGGGCGCCCACCCGCCGTCCTCGAAACGAGCGGGCGCCGCAGCTCTTTGGAGAAGCCCCCTCCCCTACGTCACGTTGTAGTCAGGACCGCGAAAACCGCCATCCCTCGTTCGAGGTACCCCGCCCGTTCGAGGGACGATCACCCATTTGGGGGATCTGACGCAATCGGCTTGAGCAGGCGGTTCTCGGAGGTGTGACCGCAGGACGGTTCCCTCGAACGAGGGACTGGCTACGAGGGCGTGACGCGGTAGGCGTCGAAGACGGCGTCGACGTTGCGCAGCGCCGTGAGCAGGCTGCGGAGCGCCTTCACGTCGCCGACCTCCGCGACGTACCAGTTCTTCGCGAGCTGGTCCTCGACGTGACCGCCGTACTCCACGATGTTCGCGCCGTGCTCGGAGAACGTACGGGCGACGTCCTCGAGCAGCCGCGGCCGGTCCCACGAGTCGACCGAGATCTGAACCCGGAAGCTCTGCGTCGCGCCGCCGTCCCACGAGACCGCCGTGAACCGCTCCGGGTTCCGCATCAGCGCCTTCACGTTGGAGCAGTCCTCGCGGTGGATCGTGATCCCCTTGCCGAGCGAGATGTAGCCGACGATCGGGTCGCCCGGCAGCGGCGTGCAGCACTTCGCCAGCCGCACGAGCACGTCGTCGACGCCGCGGACGGCGATGCCGAAGTTCTCGCTGGCCGTCGTGTGGCGCGCCTTGGGTGCCTTGAGCGGGACGGCCTCCTCTTCGACGACCTGCTCCGTCTTCAGGCGCTGGATCACCTTGTTGACGATCTGGCCCGGCTGGAGCTTCCCCGAGCCGAGCGCGATGTAGAAGTCCTCCGCCTTCTTGAAGCCGCTCTCGCGGATCACCTGCGCCAGCACCGCGGAGCCCTGCAGCTTGCGGTAGGGCAGGTTCTGCTTCTTGAGCGCCGTCTCGAGCGTCTCGCGGCCCTTGTGCTCGGTCTCCTCACGCGTCTCGCGAGAGAACCACTGGCGGATCTTGTTGCGCGCGCGCGACGAGGCGGCCAGCGAGATCCAGTCGCGCGAGGGGCCGCGCCCGCTCTTCGTGGTCAGGATCTCGACGAAGTCGCCGCTCTTCAGCCGGTAGTGAAGCGGGACAATCCGCCCGTTGATCTTCGCGCCGACGGTGCGATGGCCGACGTCGGTGTGAACGGCGTACGCGAAGTCGATCGGCGTCGACCCGGCCGGCAGCGCCTTGACCTCGCCCTTCGGCGTGAACACGTAGACCTCGTCCTCGAACAGGTCGGTACGGAAGGTCTTGATGAACTCGCGCGGGTCGGCCTCGTCCTCCTGCCAGTCCATCAGCGTCCGCACCCACGCGACCCATTCGTCGTCGCGCGACTTGCCGGCGCGGCCGTGCTTGTAGAGCCAGTGCGCGGCGACGCCGAACTCGGCCGTCTCGTGCATCTCGCGCGTGCGCACCTGGATCTCGAGCGGACGGCCCTCGGGACCGATGACCGTCGTGTGCAGCGCCTGGTAGCCGTTCAGCTTCGGCATCGCCACGTAGTCCTTGAAGCGGCCGGGCATCGGCTTCCAGAGCGAGTGGATCAGACCGAGCGCGCCGTAGCAGTCGCGCGTCCCCTCCTCGCCCCCGCGCTCGGCGATCACGCGCATGGCCGTCAGGTCGTAGATCTCGTTGAACTCGCGGCCCTTCTTGGCCATCTTGTCGTAGATCGAATAGAAGTGCTTTGCGCGCCCCGCGATGTCGGCGGGGATGTCGACCTTCTCGAGCTCGCGCTGCAGGGTCATCGCGGCCTCGCGCACGTGCTCCTCGCGGTCGGCGCGGCGCTCGGTGACCATCGCCTTGATCTCCTCGTACTTGCGCGGGTGCAGCGTCGCGAAGGCGAGATCCTCGAGCTCCCACTTCAGCTTGTTGATCCCGAGCCGGTGGGCGAGCGGCGCGTAGACCTCGAGCGTCTCCTTGGCCTTCTGCACCTGCTTCTGCTTGCCCAGGTACTCGATCGTGCGCATGTTGTGGAGCCGGTCGGCGAGCTTGATCAGGATCACGCGCACGTCCTGCGCCATCGCCACGATCATCTTGCGGTAGTTCTCGGCCTCCGCCTGCTCGCGGCTCTGGAACTGGATCCGTGTCAGCTTGGTGACGCCTTCGACGAGCTGGGCGATCTCGTCGCCGAACTCGTCGCGCACCTCCTTGATGTCCGTGTCGGTGTCCTCGACCACGTCGTGCAGGAGCGCAGCGGCGATCGTCTGCTCGTCCAGCCGCAGCTCGGCGCAGATCTTGGCCGCGCCCCAGGGGTGGTTGATGAAGTCCTCCCCGGAGCGGCGCTGCTGGCCCTCGTGCGCGGTGGCGGCGAACCGGAAGGCTCGCGTCAGCAGTTCGCGGTCGACGTCCTTGTTGTAGGCAGCGACGGTCTCGATGAGCTCATCGATCAGCTCGTGATGTCGTTCTGCAGACTCGAGAACCGTCATGAGAAAAGTGTACTCGGGCCTTTCCCCTGGCCGGACTATGCGTAATTCCGCGCGCAGGAGGGAACTCATCCGACGCGAACGATGGCCCTCATGCGCAGAAGACGCGAAGAACGAAAAGCCGCGCGGCTGGCGCGACTCTTGGTCTCGCTCGACGACACGGCGCGGGCAGCGCGGCCCTGGCGGCCGCGCAGGGCTCAGCTGGCGGCGGTCAGTGCCGCGGGCGGCCGTCGTCCGTCTTGACGTAGTTCGGCGGGAACTGGGCCGGGCCGGGTGCCATCGGGTTGGGGTTGATCATCCCCGCGCCCGCGTCGGTGTTGTCGATCGGACGCTCCGACCCGAAGGTGTTGTCGCCGCGGTCGAACGCGCGGAGGCGTGCTTGCTTGAGCCTTCTGAGGATTCGTCCCATGCGCAGATCGTAGCCCTGCTAGGCGGCGCGGGCGAGCGCCGGCTCGGACATCAACGCGAGAAACCGCTCGGACTCGAGCAGGTGCCGACGTGCACCGCCCTCGGCGAGGCCGAGCTCCTCGAAGATCGCCGCGGCGACCGGATCGCGGTCGTCGCTGCGCCATTCGGCCTTGAGCCACTCACGCTTCTCGACATAGCGCTCGTCGGCCTCGAACACATGGCGGACGTTCAGCTGCGGGGCGACGGTGCCGTTCCACTGGTTCGCCTCGAGCTTGAACGCGAGGTCGTAGGCGCCCGCGCGGCGCAGGCTGTCGAGCCGGCGGCCCATCCGGAACGCGATCGCGCTGCCGGAGTCGCGCCCGTCCTCGCGCACCCGGAACTTGAGGTGCTTGCCCTCGCCCACCGCCGCGAGGTCGACGAGCCGGCAACCGGCGAGCAGCAAGGTCACGTTCGGGTTGCCGAGGCCGAACGGCGCGAGCTGCGCGAGCTCGTTGCAGAGCTCGAGCGTGAGGTCGCGGCCGTGGACCAGCGCGTCGACCAGCGCCGGGGGGCGCAGGTCGTCCTCGGCGAGCTCCGCGTCGCCGATCGAGGAGAAGGCCTCGGCGAAGGCGGGCACGCGCTCGGGCTTGATCGAGAGCCCGGCCGCCGCCGCGTGGCCCCCCCAGCGCTCGAGGTCGCCCGCGCACCGGCGTAGGCCGTCGTGCAGGTCGAAGCCCGGGATCGAGCGGCCGGAGCCCTTCCAGTTGCCGTCGGTGCCCGCGATCAGAACGACCGGGCGGTTGTAGCGCTCGACCAAGCGCGAGGCGACGATCCCGATCACGCCCTCGTGCCAGTCGGCGCCCGCGACGACGAAAGCGCGCCGGCGGCGCTGCGCCTCCGGCCAGGACTCGATCTCCTCGACGGCCTCGCGCAGGATGCGCTCCTCCACCGCCTGGCGGTCGCGGTTGAGCTCCTCGAGCTGCGCCGCGAGCTGCGTCGCGGGCTCGGTCTCCTCGGTGAGCAGTAGCTCGAGCGCGGCCTCGGGGCGGCCGAGGCGGCCGGCCGCGTTCAGCCTGGGCGCGAGCCGGAAGCCGATCGCCGCAGCGTCGATCGCGGCCGCGTCGACCCGCGCCGAGCGCATCAGCGCCTGCAGGCCGGGCTTCTGCGTCCGTGCGAGCTGCCTCAACCCCGCGACCGCGAGCCCGCGGTTCTCGTCCACGAGCGGCACGACGTCCGCGACGGTTGCGACGGCGACGAGGTCGAGGTGGCGTGCCAGCGCGTCAGAGTCCGTGCCGAGCAGCGCCTGGCCGAGCTTCCACACCACGCCGGTTCCGCAGAGCTCGCGGAACGGGTACTCGCCGCGGTAGGGCCCGACGACCGGGCAGTCCGGGAGCTCCGGCCCCGGCCGGTGGTGGTCGGTCACGACGATCGCGAGGCCGAGCTCGCGGGCGTGCGCAACCTCCTCGACCGCGGTCACGCCGCAGTCGACGGTCAGCACGAGCCCGATGCCCTCGCCGGCCAGCCGCGTGAGCGTCTCGCGGCCGACGCCGTAGCCCTCGTCGAAGCGGCTCGGGAGGTGCCACGTCACGTCGGCCCCGAGCTCTCCGAGCACCAGCACGGCGAGCGCGGTGGCGCAGATCCCGTCCGCGTCGTAGTCGCCGTGCACGCAGATCTTCGTGCCGGCCGCGATCGCGGCGTGGATCGCCTCGCAGGCCTCGCGCATGTCGCCGAGCTGGAACGGATCGTGCTCGGGCAGCTCGGCGGCGAGGAAGGCGCGCGCCGCCGCGGAATCGGTGTGACCGCGGCGCACGAGCACGGCGGCGAGCACCTGGCTCACGCTCAGCTCGCGCGCGAGGTCCTCGACCTCGGGCCGTTCGCATTCGCTCCGTAGCTGCCAGGACATGGGCAGTCCACGGTACGGAGGCCTCCGGACGGCGCTTGACTAGCCCTCCCGCGGGAGATTTACGCCGAGCAGCGAGAGCACAGCGATCAGCGCGACCACGCCGGCGGTGACGCCCGCGACGAGCCATGGCCGCCGCGCGCGACCGAGCGCCTCCCAGCCGACCTTCGTCCACAGCACCGCGAGCCCGGCGACCGCGCCGAAAACGACCACGATCACCGGAGCGAGCACCGCGGCGCGCTCGAGCGAGAACTCGAACACCCACGTCACGACCAGGACGAGCGCCCCCGTGACCAGACCCGAGACGATTGCCGCCTTCGTGCTCACCGGGGTCAGTCTAGAGCCGGGGCTATCCTCCAGCCGTGACCGCGGACAACTACTCGTCGGGCGACGACATCGTCGTCGAGTTCCTGCGCCTCCGCTTCAGCTTCAACGCCGCCGACTTCGCCCAGCGCGTGTGCTCGGCCGCCTTCAAGCTCGGGCTCGTCGACGAGAACGAGCTCGACGACGAGGAGACCGAGGACCTGGTCGAGCTGACCGCAGACGGTGTGATCGAGGAGCCGCGCAGCGAGCTCGGGCGCTACCTCGTGCGTCACTGGGAGCGCCTGTCGCTCGTGGACGGGGAGTCGCTCGTCTACTGGCTGCGAAAGCTCGTCTTCCGCGGCGCGTGGCTCGACCACCGCGTCAAGGACGGCCGGCTCGACGTGGCCTGGGACGAGGGCAACTCCGAGTTCGCGTACCTCGAGCCCGGCGGCGAGCGCGCGCTGCTCGAGCTGGCCCCTACGCCCTCCTGGCACGAGCTTCAGTTCCGCAGAGCTTGACTCGGCACTTACGTAAGCTTATGCTTACGTAAGCCATGGCTTACCGAAACGGCATGGACGCGCTGGGTGACCGGACTCGCCGGGCGATCTTCGAGCAGCTGCGCAACGGCCCAAAGGCCGTCGGCGAGATCGCCGACGAGCTGCCCGTCAGCAGGCCGGCAGTCTCCCAGCATCTGCGCGTGTTGAAGGAAGCGGGGCTCGTGACCGAGCGCCGCGACGGTACGCGGCGGCTCTACCGGCTCGATCCGGACGGGCTCGGCGAGCTCCGCGACTACTTCGACGACTTCTGGAGCGAGGCCCTCGCTGCGTTCAAGGCGGCGGCCGAGGATGAGAGGAGAGACGGATGAGCACGCACGCGACACAGACGGAGGCGATCAAGCGGACGGTCACGGTCGACTGCCCGGTCGAGCACGCCTTCGCCACCTTCACCGAGCGGATCCACGAGTGGTGGCCGCTCGGGACGCACTCGATCGAGGCCGGCGAGGGCGGCACGCGGCCCGAGACCGTGATCTTCCAGGGCGGCGCGGGCGGACAGGTCTACGAGCGCACGACGAAGGGCGAGGAGCTGAAGTGGGCCGACGTGGTCGCCTACGAGCCCCCGCACCGGCTCCTGCTCTCTTGGAACCCGAGCCGTGAGCAGGACCTGCCCCGCACCGAGATCGAGGTCACGTTCACCGACGAGGGCGGCAAGACGCGCGTCGACCTCGAGCATCGCGGCTGGGAGCGGCTCGGCGAGCGCGCAGCCCAGGCGCGCCAGGGCTACGGAGAGGGCTGGCAGCACGTGCTCGCCGCGTACGCGAGCACTGCCACGAGCTAGCCGGGCGGCGAGAAGCCGAGGGGCTCTCGCTCCTCCGCCTTGCGCAGGACGAGGCGGGTGACGGCGGCGACGGGGACGATCCACTCCTCCTCGCCGCCGTCCTCGCCGTGCGGCGAGAGGGTGACAAACCCGAAGCCCGGCTCCGCCGAGACCGAGCGCAATGCGGCCGTCGAGCCGTCGCGCAGCTCGACCTGCACCACCGCCTGCGCGCCGGTCCGCGCGGTGAAGGCCTCGATCTGCAACTGGATGCGTGCGACGAGCTCGTCCTGTGGCCCGGAGGCGCCCGGGATCCAGAGGTCCGACACTAGAACAGCGCGCTGTCGTCGGCAGGGGCGCCGACGTGGGCGCGGCCGAGCTTCGTCAGGATCCGGCCGCGAGGCGTGCGCTGCAGGAAGCCGAGCTGCAGGAGGTAGGGCTCGTAGACGTCCTCGATCGTGTCCGGCTCCTCGCCGAGGGCGACCGCCAGCGTCGAGAGCCCGACCGGGCCGCCGTCGAACTTCTCGACGATGGCACGCAGCAGCGCGCGGTCGGTCCGCTCGAGCCCCTGCTCGTCCACCTCGAGCAGGTCCAGCGCCTCGCGCGCGATGTCGGTCGTGATCGCGCCCTCATGCCGGACCTCGGCGACGTCGCGGACGCGGCGCAGGATGCGGTTCGCGATTCGCGGCGTGCCGCGCGAGCGGCGCGAGATCTCGCCCGCGGCCTCCTCCTCGATCTCGACCTCGAGGATGCGGGCCGAGCGACGCACGATGCGTGCGAGGTCTTCGGGCTCGTAATGCTCGAGCCGGAAGGTCATCCCGAAGCGGTCGCGCAGTGGCGTGGTCAGCAGGCCGGTGCGCGTGGTCGCGCCGATCAGCGTGAAGGGCGGCAGGTCGAGGGTCAGCGTCCTCGCCGCTGGCCCCTGGCCGACGATGATGTCGAGCCGGAAGTCTTCGAGCGCCGGGTAGAGGATCTCCTCCACCGCGCGGCTGAGCCGGTGGATCTCGTCGATGAAGAGCACGTCACGCTCGCTGAGACTGGTGAGGATCGCGGCCACGTCACCCTTGCGCTCGAGAGCGGGCCCCGCGGCCGAGCGCAGCCCGACGCCGAGCTCTTCGCGCACGATGAAGGCGAGGCTCGTCTTCCCGAGCCCGGGCGGACCGATCAGCAGCAGATGGTCGAGCGCCTCCCCGCGCGAGCGTGTCGCCTCGAGCGAGATCGCGAGCTGCTCCTTGATCCGCTCCTGCCCGACGAATTCGTCAAGACGGCGCGGGCGCAGCGAGCGGTCGAGCTCGTCCTCCTCCGGCTGCACGTCCGGGGCTAGAAACTGGGTTTCGGTCTCGGTCACGCCGCCCTCAGGGCCTGGCGCACGCGCTCTTCGGGCGACAGCGCGGGATCGGTCGCGGCGAGCGCCTCCTCGGCCTCGGTTGGCGACCAGCCGAGCTCGACGAGCGCGTCGCGGGCGACCGTGTGCGGCTTGCCGACGATCGGAGTCGGCTCCTCCATCGTGCCGAGCTTCTCTTTCAGCTCGAGCACGACGCGCTGCGCGGTCTTCTTGCCGATCCCGGGGATCGCCTCGAAACGCGCCGTGTCGTCCAGCGCGATCGCCCGGCGCAGGTCACCCGGCGACGAGCCGGACACGATCGCGAGCGCGACCTTGGGCCCAACACCCGAGACTGCGAGCAGGTGCTCGAAGAGCTCGCGCTCGGCCAGCTCGCCGAAGCCGTAGAGCTGAAGCGTGTCCTCGCGCACGTGGAGGTACGTGTCGAGCGACACCTCTCCCCCGCCCTCGGCCAGCCGCGCCGCGGTCGGCGTCACGGCCAGCGCGTAGCCGACGCCACCGACGTCGAGCACGATCCGCTCGCCGGCGCGCGCGACGGCAGTTCCCCGCAGACGCGAGATCACAACGGAGAGGTTAGGCGTGGGAACGGACGTTCCTCCGCCCGGCTTGAAGACGCGGAGCTAGCTCGCGCGGCGACGCAGGAGCGGCGGCGCGAGCGCGTGGCAGATCGCCACGGCCAGCGCATCGGCGGCGTGGTGGGGCGTCGGCGCCTTCTTCAGCCCCAGGATCGCGGCGACCATCCGCTGGACCTGCGCCTTCTCGGCGCGGCCGTAGCCACAGACCGCCTGCTTCACGCGCGAGGGCGCGTACTCAGCGCACTCGATGCCGTACGACGCGGCCGCGACGAGCACGACGCCGCGCGCCTGCCCGACGGAGAGCGCGGTGCGGGCGTCGACGCCGACGAACGACTCCTCGAGGACGACCGCATACGGCTCGAATTCCTCGATCAGGTCGGTGACGCCGTCGAAGATCGTCTTCAGGCGCAACTCCGGCCGCTCGGAGGCGGCGGTCTTCCACCATCCGAACTCGAGCGCCTTGAGGCGGTTTCCTCTTTCGCGGACTATGCCGAAGCCGCATGCAGCAGTACCTGGATCGATGCCGAGGACCGTCACGAAGACACCTTAAGGACCGCGTCGGACGTTCCTCCCCGCACCGGTAGCCTCGGCCCTCATGCGATGGCTCCTGCCTCTGGCGGCGCTGGCGCTGGCCGCCGGCTGCGGCGGAGCTGGCGGTGACGGCAATGAGGTCTTCCGCAAGGCCCAGCGCGGCCTGGCGGACGTACAGGCGGTCCACGCCGACCTGACCGTCCACGCCATCCTGCCCATCCACCGCTCGACGACCGTCCGCACCTCCGACCTTCCGCTCTCGCGCCTCCAGGTCACCCGCTGGGTGAAGCACCCGGAGCGCTATGACTGCGGCGCCGGGCTCGAGTGCGCACGCGGCGACCTCGACGTCGAGGCGGCGCTGCGCGACCTCAGGCCGGTGCTGCCCTCCCTCCCCTTCGAGCCGTCGTCGATCACGTCCGCGAAGGTCGACGTCGCGATCCGGGAATCAGACGGCGTGCCGCAGCGCATGCACCTCGAAGGCCAGGTCTCCGGGCTCGCCTTCGACGTCGAGCTGCGCGCGGTCTAGGGTTTCTCCCAGACCGATACGTGCTTGCGGCTGTCGCTCGTAAACGGCTCGCGCTTCCAGCCGCTCCAGCGCTCGCGCAACCTCATGCCGGCGAGCTCCGCCATCAGGTCGAACTCCGCGGGCCACGCATAGCGGAACGGGAACGTGAGGTACTCCCAGGTTCCGTCGACGAGCGTGAAGTGATGTGACCTCAGACCCTGGTTCGCAACGTCGTACTCGTCGAGCCCGACGTGGTCGTCGCTGAGGTTGAACGGACGGGAGGTCTCGCCCGGCGGAAGGCGCTGGAGGTCGGGGACCAGGACCTCGATCACGAAGCAGCCCCCCGGCTCGAGGTGCGCCGCGACGTTACGGAAGCACGCGACCTGCTTCGCCTGAGTCGTCAGGTTCAAGATCGTGTTGTAGACGAGGTACGCGACCGAGAACGTGCCGTCCACGGTCGTGGTCGAGAAGTCACCGATCGTGACGCCGATCTCCTGCGCGCCCGGCTTCGCCCGCAGCCTCGCGGCCATCGCGTTCGAGAGCTCGATCCCGTGCACCGGCACTCCGCGCTGCGCGAGCGGCACGGCGATCCGCCCGGTCCCGATCCCGAGCTCGAGCGCACGACCACTCCCGGCGAGCTCGGCGAGGAAGTCGACGACCGGGTCGACCGCCTCCGGCTCGAACATCTCCGCGGACGACTCGTCGTACCGCGCCGCGACACGCTCGCCGAAGTAGCCGTCGTCGTCCTGCACTAGAGGACGGCTTCCATCACGCGCTCCGGGATGTCGAAGTTCGCGTAGACCTCCTGGACGTCGTCGTACTCCTCGAGCGTGTCGATCAGCCGCAGCGTCTTCTTCGCCGCGCTCTCGTCGTCGAGGCTGATGCTCGTCTTCGGGACCATCGTCAGCTCGGCGGATTCGACGGCGATGCCTGCCGCCTCGATCGCCTCGCGAACGGCGGTGAGCTCTTCCGGCCCCGAGGTCACGCGGAAGCTCGAGCCGTCACGCTCGACGTCCTCCGCCCCGCCCTCCGCGGCCGCGAGCGTCAGCTCGTCCTCGTCGGCGCGCTCGGCGTCGACCACGATCAGGCCACGCCGCTCGAACAACCAGGCGACCGAACCCGAGCCGCCGAGGTTCCCGTCGTGCTTCGAGAAGGCCGCCCGCACGTCGGCAGCAGTGCGGTTGCGGTTGTCGGTCAACGCCTCGACGATCACGGCGACGCCGTTCGGGCCGTAGCCCTCGTAAAGCACCTGCTCGAAGCTGTCGGCGTCGGCGTCGGCCCCGGAGCCGCGCGCGATCGCCCGCTCGATGTTGTCCTTCGGCATGGAGTAGGAGCGCGCCTTCTCGATCGCGTTGGCGAGCGCAAGGTTGGAGGCGGGGTCGGGCCCGCCTTCGCGCGCGGCCACGATCAGCGCGCGCGAGAGCTTCGAGAACAGCTTCCCGCGCTTCGCGTCGGCGGCGCCCTTCTTATGCTTGATCGAGCTCCACTTGCTATGCCCGGACATTGGCCTCCTCCCGGACGAGGTCGAGGAACCGCTCGTGGACGCGCGTGTCGTCGGTCAGCTCCGGATGGAACGAGGCGACGAGCACTCGGCCCTCGCGCAGGAGCACCGGCTCGCCGTCGAGCTCGGCCAGCACCTCCACGCCGGGGCCCGCGTCGGCAACGCGTGGCGCGCGGATGAAGACCCCGCGCAGGGGCCGCTCGTCGCCGGCGAGGTCGAGGTCGGCCTCGAAGCTCGCCACTTGCCGCCCGTAGGCGTTGCGGTCGACCTCGAGGTCGAGCATGCCAAGGTGGTTCCGGTCGAGCAGGATCATCCCCGCGCACGTGCCCAGCACCGGAGCGGTGAACTCGCGGATCGCTTGCTCGAGGCCGTAGAGCCGCACCAGTCGCATGATCGCCGTCGACTCCCCGCCCGGGATCACCAGTCCATCGAGGCCGTCGAGCTGCTCCGGCTTGCGCACCTCGACCCGCTCAGCGCCGAGCCGCCGCAGCATCGCCGCGTGCTCGCGGAAGTTCCCCTGGACGGCGAGAACGCCGATTCGAAGCCCGTTCACGTACCCGATTGTACGAAGACGGCCCGAGCTTCAAGACGGGTCTTGGGATCCGAGCAAAAGACCCCTACAATCCGCAAACGAGTGCGAGCTGAGGTTTCCAACCCGATTCGCTCAGCTCCGCGCCACCGGTCCAGAACCGTCGGGGGGCGGAAGCTGTGGCGCTGCCAGTCCGGCTCCCGCGCGCCCGGAGAGCCGCAGTCGAGCGGCACGGGCTCGGCGCGGCCGGCTGCCGGAACCGGACGGCGCGTGCTCGTCGTCGACGACGAGCGGGCGATCCGCCTGCTCTGCCGGGTCAACCTGGCCGCCTCGGGGATGGACGTGCTGGAGGCCTCAGACGGGCGGCAGGCGCTCGAAGTCGCGCGCAAGGCGCGCCCCGACCTCGTTCTCCTCGACGTGATGATGCCGGAGGTCGACGGCTGGACGGTCGCCCGCGAGCTGGCGGCGGACGAGCGCACCCGCGACATCCCGATCATCTTTCTCACTGCGCGCGCGGATCCGAGCGACCGGCGGCTCGGTGAGCAGCTCGGCGGGGTCGGCTACCTCGTCAAGCCCTTCGACCCGGTGTCGATCGGCGACGTGGTCGAGGACGTGCTCGTACGGATCGAGCGCGGCGAGCGCGAGCAGCTCAGGCGGGGAATCTCGTCCGAGCGCGAGCGTTGAGCACCGCCGAGCGAAGCGAAGCCGCTGCTGCCGACCGGGCGCGACGGCTTCAGCGAGTCGCGGAGCTGCTGGCCGAGGCGGTCACTCCGGATGAGGTGCTGCAGGCGATCCTGACCGACGGCGTCCAGGCCGCAGAGGCGCGCGCCGGCGCGATCGGGGTGCTCTCGGAGGACGGCCGGTCGATCGAGCTGCTCGCCCAACAGGGCTACGACGACGCGGTGATGATCGGCTTCGAGTCGTTCCCGCTCGACTCGGACCTGCCGATGTCGCTGGTCGTCCGGACCGGTGAGCCGCTCTTCATCGCGACGCTCCAGGAACGCAACCGGCTCTTCCCCGCCCTCTCCCACCAGGGACAGGAGGGACACGCGCTCGTGGTCGTGCCGCTCGCGGTCGAGGGTCGTGTCTTCGGCGCGATGTCGCTCTCGTTCGGGGACAAGATCGAGTTCGAGCCCGAGCGCCGCGAGATGAAGCTCACGCTTGCACGCCAGGCCGCGCAGGCACTGGCCCGCTCGCGCCTCTACGAGGCCGAGCAGGCGCTGCGGGAGCGGATGTCCTTCCTAGCGGAGGCGAGCGCAGTGCTCGCGTCGTCGCTCGACTACAACGCCACGCTCAGGCAGGTCGCACAGCTCTCGGTCCCACGGCTGGCCGACTGGTGCGCGATCGACATGGTCGGCTCGAACGGTGAGATCGAGCGGCTCGCGGTGGCGCACCAGGATCCCGAGAAGGTGCGCTGGGCCTACGAGCTCCAGGAGCGCTACCCGCCCGATCCGAACGCCCCGACTGGTGTGCCGCAGGTGCTCCGCACCGGCGAGGCCGAGTTCTTCCCGTTCATTCCGGCGGAGGTGCTCGACGAGGCGATCGGAGACGACGTCGAGCTACGCCAGATCGTGGACGAGCTCGGGCTGCGGTCGACGATCTGCGTCCCGCTGATTGCAAGGGAGCGCACCCTTGGCGCAGTGACCTTGATCGCCGCGGAGACGCATCCCCCTTACACGCAGACCGACCTCGATCAGGCACTCGAGCTGGCGCGCCGCGCCGCGGTCGCAGTGGACAACGCCCGTCTCTACCGCGAGGCCGAGCGGGGCTCGAACGCGGCCCAGGCTCTCGCCTACGTGGCCGACGGCGTCGTCCTGCTCGACACCAGCGGCCGCGTACGCCACTGGAACCCGGCTGCGGCGGCGATCACCGGGGTCACCGAGCAGCAGGCGCTCGGCTGCCCGGTCGCGGACGTCGTGCCCTCCTGGGAGGCGCTGACCTCGCATGTGCCGCTCGTGGCCCCGGGCGGAGCAGGGCGGCCGGTGACGGTTCCGATCATGCTCGAGGGACGCGAGCGCTGGGTCGCAGTCTCGGGTGTGGACTTCGGCGACGGCACCGTCTACGCGCTGCAGGACGTGACCGAGGAGCACGCTCTCGAGAAGACGCGCAGCGACTTCGTCGCCACGGCCTCGCACGAGCTGCGCACGCCGCTCGCGGCCGTCTACGGGGCGGTGCGCACGCTGCGGCGCGAGGACGTCGAGCTGAGCGAGGACGACCGCACCCAGTTCCTCGAGATGATCGAGTCCGAGGCCACGCGCCTCGCGACGATCGTCGACCAGATCCTCCTCGCCGGCCAGCTCGACGCCGACGCGGTCGAGCTCGAGGTGACGGACTGCGAGCCGGCCGAGATCGCCGCGCGGGTGCTCGACTCGGCCGCCACGCACGTGCCTGACGGGATCTCGTTCGGCCTCGATGCGGATGGGCCGCTGAAGATCGCCTGCGACGAGAACAAGCTCAGGCAGGTGCTCGTGAACCTCGTCGACAACGCGGTCAAGTACTCGCCCGGAGGCGGCCGCATCGAGATCAGCGTGCGCGGCCAGGACAGCCGTTGCCTGATCGCCGTGAGCGACGAGGGCCTCGGCATCCCGGCCGAGGAGCTCGAGCGGATCTTCGAGAAGTTCTACCGCCTCGACCCACAGCAGACCCACGGCGTCGGCGGCAGCGGCCTCGGCCTCTACATCTGCCGCGAGCTGGTCGAGCGCATGAGCGGCCGGCTGACGGTCGAGTCGAAGCCCGGCCGCGGGTCGCGCTTCACCGTCGACGTGCCCGCGCGGCGCTAGCGGTTCGGCCGGCGGCCGACGTGGCCAAGCTGATCTATTCGGCGATCGCCTCGCTCGACGGCTATGTCGCCGACGAGCACGGCAACTTCGACTGGTCGCAGCCGGACGAGGAAGTCCACGGGTTCGTCAACGACCTCGAGCGCCCGGTGGGCACCCATCTCTACGGTCGCCGGATGTACGAGGTGCTGGTCTACTGGGAGACCGCGCACACTCTCGCCGACCAGCCGCCGCTCATTCGGGACTACGCGGAAATCTGGCAAGCGGCCGACAAGGTCGTCTACTCCAGGACGCTGGAGAGCGTGTCGAGCGCCCGGACGCGGATCGAGCGGAGCTTCGACAGGGACCGGATCAGGCAGTTGAAGGAGCAGGCCGAACGCGACATCTCCGTGGGCGGCCCCGAGCTCGCGGCCCAGGCGATCGAGGCCGGGCTGGTCGACGAGCTCCACCTGTTCCTCTCTCCCGTTGTCGTGGGAGCCGGCAAGCGGGCGCTCCCTGATGGGGTTCAGGCGGAGCTCGAGTTGCTGGAGGAACGTCGTTTCGGCAACGGCGTCGTCTACCTCCGCTATCGCACAGCACCCTCAACGCGCTGAGCGAACACCCAGACCTGGCCCTCGGGATCCGTTGCTGTGAACCGCCGGTCGCCGGCCGGCGACAGCTCGAGCTCCGTCACATCCGCTCCGGCGGCACGCGCGCGCTCGTGCAGAGCCTCGACGTCGTCGACGTACACGTGGACTAGCACGGGCGGGTAGACGTCGAGTGTCCGTGGGCTCGAGAAGCTCTCCCCCGCCTGGCCAACCATCACCAGGCCGTCCTCACCGAGGAGGAGCTCCGCGTGCAGGCGGCTCGCGGCGCCCGTGTCGGAGTGGCGCTGCTCGAATCCGAACGCCTCTCTCAGGTAACCGATCGCGCGGGCGACGTCCTCGTAGAGCAGGTACGGCGAGACGCGCGGGTAGCCCGGCGGTGGGTTCTCCATGCTCCGGTCATACCCGCGCGCCGCGCGAAGGAACCTGCCGCGGCCATCAGCGATTGGCGTCGTTGTCGAGCCAGGAGCCGACGACGAATGACCTGAACTCCGGCTGCGGACGGAACCCGAGCGAGTCGTAGAACGCCTGCGCGTCGTCCGTCTGCAAGCCCACGTGCTGGCCCGGCACCTGCTCGAGCAGCCGGCGAACCAGTTCCGTGGCGATGCCCTGTCTGCGGTACTGCGAGGCAGTCCAGACGTCGAGCAGATATGCGTTCGAGACGCCGTCCGAGAGCAGGCGGGCCATGCCCACCACCCGATCGCCGTCGCGGGCAAACGCCACGTGCTGAGCCTGGCGGAACGCTCGCTCGAGCGCCTTCGGCGAGCGCCCGTTGTCGAAGGCGTCCGTCGCCAGGTCGGCTTTCACCTGCACCCAATCGATCCCCTCGGGCGAGTCGTCTATGCGAACGGTCACGACGGCACGAGGCGGTGCTAGCTCGTAGCCGGCTCCGCTGCCGGGTTCGAGATCAGCTCCTGGAACGCGGGCTCGTCACGGATCGGATCGAAGTCGGAGTCCTCCGCCGCAAGCGAGCGAAACGACTTCCGCCGGTCGATCGCGAGCCTGAGGTGCTCGACCGCGTCCGCCGGCCGCCCCGCGAGGCTCTCGCAGCACGCGAGGTTGTACATCGGCCCGGCGTACTCGGGATGGGCTTCGATCTGCTCGCGCCCCTGGTCGATGGCCTCGACGTACTTCCCCGCTTCGTACAGGTGGTGGAGCGGCATCCAGATCTCGCCACCGTGGGGCTCGTATGCCTTCCCCGGCGTGCCGCCGAGCGCGACGATCGTGGTTCCCGGCTCCTCCGCGAAGGCGGTGCGCTTGACGTCGGGACTGGCGAAGACGAGCGTGCCGGCGGGCGCGTCCACCCGCTCGCCGTCGAGCTCGAACGTCGCGCGGCCCTGCTGGACGAGGTAGAGCTCCTCCTGCAGGTCGTGCTCCTCCGACTCGTCGTGCTCGTTGATGAGCCGGTCGCCCCCGTTGGCGGCCGTGAAGGCGTTGACGCCGAAGGAGGTGATGCCGAAGTGGTGCCGGACCGGCCGCCAGGGACAGCGACCGTCGCTGACCTCGTCGATCGCGTCGATTTTGGCTACTGCGTAGTTGCTCATTGGACCACCTCCGGGTCGTTGGCCTGAAGCGCCTCGATCGTCTTCGTGGGAACAATCCCTTTTACCCGGCGCGCCAGCTCGGTGTCGAGGGTCACCAACGCGTCTGCCTGTAGCTGCGTCAGCGCGACGTACTCGGCGTCGTAGGTCTCGGCCCACCCCAGCTCGTCGGCGAGCTTCCAGGCCTTACGCCGGAGCACGGCGTCGCCGAGGAGCCGGATCGGCATGGCCCAGATGCGCTCGAGCCGCTCGAGAGCGACATCCGCCGGGATCTCCCTTCTGTGCACCGCCTCGTGCAGGACCGACAGGGTCTGGGAGCGCAAGAGCGTCGGCGCAAGCAGCTCGTGCTCGTCGCGGACCTCGATCTCCTCAGTCGCGAGGTGAAGGACGACGCCGCAGTCGACGACGAACCTGGTCATCGACGACTTCTCCTAGAAGCGACCCCGGAAGAGCAGCAGCAGCAGAAGCAGGAGGAGCAGCAAGAAGAGGAACTTGCTGACGAAGATGCCTCCAGCAAGCGCGAGCACCAGGATGATGACGAGCAGCAGAACAAGCATTCAGACTCCAGTCGGTCGCTGACGGGGCGCGAACCCTATACCGCGACGGCTTCAGCGTTAATCCTGCAGCTACGCGACGTTGTCGAGGAAGCTGAGCACGCGTTGCTCGAGCAGCGTCGCGGCAGCTTCGTCGTAGTCGGGCAGGCTGCTGTCGGCGAACAGATGCCGATCGCCGGGATACAGGAACAGCTCCGCGCCCTCGGTCGTCTCGACGAGCTCGCGAGCTGCGGGAAGATCCTCCAGCGCCCACTCGTCGGCCTCCATCATGTGGATCTGGAGCGGGACGCCCTGCGGCCACGAGCCGCCGAACTCGGAGGCCGGGAAGGCAGCGCTGAACAGCAAGGCCCCCTTGGCGCCGGGACGCGTCTGGGCCAGCATTTGCGCCGGCATCACCCCGAGCGAGAAGCCGCCATAGACGAGCTCGTTCGGCCTGCCCTCAACAGCAAGTCGACCGCGCTCGAGGATCGTGTCGAACCCGACCTGCTTCGCGTAACCAACGCCGTCGTCGAGCTCGGCGAACGTCTTGCCGTCGTCGAGATCCGGAGCATGGACGGTGTGTCCGGCTGCACGGAGCTCGTCGGCGAACGCCAGGAAGCCGGGCGTCTGTCCTTGCGCGTGGTGATACAGCAGTAGCTCGGCCATCAGGCAGTCCTAACACGTCAGCTGCGCCTGCTAAACGCTTGACGCTCCGGGCGAATCGAAGAGACTGACCGTTGTGCAGCCTCCGGACGTGAGCGAGCTCTCCTGGTGGTTCGCGCCGCACCCGGCCTGGGAGCCGACTGAGGACTGGCCCGAGGACGTCCCCGTCGTGCGCTATGAGACCGACGACGAGGTCGCGCTGATCGACCCGCTCCTGCCTCGCGACGGAAGCTTCGACCCGCACGGGAAGCCGGTG